>JABLTK010124021.1_pt1 | contig 27250 bp, 36 predicted proteins | sample 7160131 | NCBI WGS metagenome assembly JABLTK01 (sample SAMN14651221, study PRJNA627086) | human gut metagenome | isolation source: feces | host: Homo sapiens
GCAACATTATTAGGCTTAAAGATGGCATCCAACTGATTACACACTTCAGGAGCAAAGGCACCATTTACATCAGAACCTGTGCTATCCCAAATCATTGAAGAAGACATTTCGAAAAACAAATTGTGTTTGATGTAGAAGAACCGCGGTTATCTGTTATTGATTCTGTGACAAACAATGTAACAAATCTGGTAAATGCAAGAGAAATCAATCGAGTGAGAAGGAGAAAGGGACAAAAGGAACGAATGTTGTTCGTAATTACCATACGAAGCTGGATTTTGGTAGTCTGAATGCCCATTCCATCTAGACAACAATTCTAGAATAATGAACACAAGAGCACTTTCGTACGGAGTTGAGAATGATCTCGTACCAAGAAACACTATATTCCCTTACTAATCTAATAGGATATATCCTAATGCGTTTTAATGGTTAGTCCATGGTATTCAAAGTTCCATCCTTTTTATGTGGCCGATCATATTATCTTCGAGAAATCAACTCTCTGGATCTATCAAAGAATCGTATCATTGAATAGTGTTTTGAACCAGCAGATTATAGAAAACAATTGATAATCAAGGAATAGCGAGTCATGCATAGGGGAACACCAATCATTATGGTTACTCGATTTCTCTGTTTCTTTGTGGATCCTTTAGATTCAAAATCATCTTGATTTTATCTTTCTTTTGAAGTAATGTTGGCACTGAGACTGGCTTCTAAGAGGTACTTTTTTCGATCTTGTGTTCATTCTAGTTCTTTGGCGACTGTTCGTGCTTTTGCATCAGCTGCAAAGCCGAAAGTACTGTTTTTCGTCATTGCTAATTCGTAGATCCTTGTTACTCGACAGCTTCCTGCTTCAGCTATGAAGATGTTGACTGATGCTCCTATTGACGTCATTTGTTGGGATTATCCCGACAAGGCTATTCCTCGCGACAAGCTTCTTAAGGATATTAAGGGATGTGATGCCTGCCTTTGCTTGCTGACCGATAAGATCAACGCTGAGTTCTTTGATGCTGCTGGTCCCCAACTGAAGACTGTTGCTTCCATGTCTGTTGGTTTCGATCACTTTGACATTGCCGAGTGCAAGAAGAGAGGTATCTTCTGTGGCCATACTCCCGGTGTCATGCACCGCACTGTCGCCGAGCTTACTGTCGCTCTGTTGCTCGCTACCACACGTCGTCTGAGTCCTGCTATTGATTCTGTTCGCAATGGAGGATGGGGAACCTGGGAACCTCTTGGTTACTGTGGAACAGATGTTTACGGAAAGACCTTTGGAGTTTGTGGTATGGGAGAGATTGGTCTTGAGGTTGTGAAGAGAATGCGTGGATTCGGATGTAAGATTGTGTACACAGATATCCGTCGTAAGGAAGATTGGGAGAATGACTATCAAATGACCTACTTGCCTATGGATGAATTCTTGAAGCAGAGCGATTTCATTTCAATTCATACAACGTTGAATCAACATACTCGTGGTATGTTTAACATGGAAAAGTTCAAACTTATGAAGAAGGATGCTATCATCATTAACACATCACGTGGACCTGTTATTAACCAGGTTGATCTCACAAAGGCTCTGCAGGAGGGTATTATTGGAGGAGCTGGTTTGGATGTCTCTGATCCTGAACCTGTTCTTCCTGACAATCCTCTGCTCAAGATGCCAAATGTTGTGATTCTTCCTCACATTGCTTCTGCTTCCGTTGCTACACGTACTCGCATGGGAGAGATGGCCGCCGAATTTGCTCTTAAGGGAATGTTGGGAGGTGAAGTCAATCCCAGATGGATCGTTCCTGGAACTAAGTAATTCTTTTTGTTTGTTGAAATCACTTTCTGTACAGTTTCCCACTTTTTCTGAGCAGAATCGGTTTCGTGGGTAGTATTTCCATTCTGCCTATTCGTTGGCTTGGTTGAACCTCAATTGAAGACATGTCGCTAAACACGGTGTTTCTTGTCCTTATGGATTTTGATACATTCCGCAATGTAGGTGTGACGCAAAAAGGGTATGAGTTTGGTGATTTCTGTTGATTTCCAGGATCTACAAGTATCGTATCCGTTTGGTCTCCAAATTCCCCAATCGGATATTACGTTGTGATTCGAATCCATGCATTAAATGTAATGTCGTGGATAATAAGTTCGTAGGTTTCTTCGGGAAATGTCATAATTAGGTGAATGAATCTGAATGCTACTACAAACCCTGTACGATTGATAAGGAAAACAATGTGTTTATATCGCGGTTGTTCTCAATTCACAATGACTTTGAGGTTGTTTCTCTTCGGGATAGTGTGATTTGGCGAATTGAGAATTCTGATTACTCTCTGGGTTCTATCAACTTCGATTTTGTTGTGGATCTGTATTGCTGTAAACATCCCATTCCCAGTGTAACAGAGAATGATGGTACATTCCTCTTTGAAACCTTTTCTACTTCTTCTGACTGTTATAAGGATGATATTGTTAGGATGTGTTTGCTATTTCATTTTTAGCTTATTGGGTCCCAACATATCACATTTTCCAATGTAGGAGCCGAATCAGTCCTACAAGGACATCATCTCCTCTTCTCTGAAAAGGGTGTTTGTGAGATCCACAGTGTCTCTACATGTATTCTGTTGGACATACGTTATGATCATCATCCTCTTCCGACATCAATACCAAAATCTTTTCACCAGTATCTCTTTGACGAGATTTATGTAGGAAATGATGAGAATAACATTATTCCGTAGTCAGCAGATGAAGTGAGACAAGTATATTTAGAATTCAGTACATTGGTGAAAAAGTGTTTAGAAATCAGTTATAATTCAATCGTTGCATTACTAAAACGTATTCGAACTGAATTTCTCTTACCAGGTGAATCCATTGAAGATGATTACATTCCTGAGTTATATCCTTGTATCATTATCCTTATCATTCCTTCATTACCACTGCATCTCCTGTAACCCATTATCAAAATGTTCTCTCTGAACCCATGCCTGAATCTATTCTGACTCCACAACCACATACACATCCTTGTTCTACTTGTCATGGTCATTCATATCCCAATACGTTATTCAATAGTGACTCATCTCTCTGAAGATGGGATTCAAGGTGCATCTTCGTTTGTTCCATCTCTTGCATCATTTCACGATTATCCAATGAAAGGAGTTTCACCACCTCCCTTAAATACCACAGGTGTTTCATCAACTCGAATTGCATTCGGCAAATCACAGACTTTGGCAGTAGGTGAAGTGAGCAGATTGCAAGTTCCAAACAGTGTATTCCAACCTGAATTTGAGAATGAAACTCCCTCTTCATCAGAATCACCACGGGAATCAGTATTGTCTGATGTGAAGAATGATGAGCAACGTGATTGGTATAATGAAACTCCTTCAGACCATCAGGAATTCAATGGAGGCTATCATGATTACAATGATTTCGATTCCGACGATGCAGAATCATCTCCAGAGAGTTCACTTTTAGAACATCGTTCAACTGGGAAGATTGAAGATGATCGTATTTATGTTTTTTTTGGTTATTTGTAGTGTTAACTTCAACTGCTTCAACATCATCATTGATTCAATTGAAGATAAACATGGCGTCACGATTATGTTATGATATGTCTGCTTGTAGCTGCCAAATCTGGGGATTGTTTAATGTTGTGTTTCAGTTTTTGCAAGATCATGTGGCGATTGCTTCGCATTTGCTTATGAAAGACAGGTTTGTTATGCTTCGAGAACGATTCAAATCTCTTATTCATGTTATCCCATGTGTGCTTGAAGACATTGATGGTCATGTAAGGAAGATGAACATGCTTCATTCTAGAATCAGGATACAGAAAAGACGCATCGAATTGCTTTCACTACAATGCGTGGGGATCCCTCATTTTCGTCGATGTGATGAGAATCGATGATGTGTAGACCAGCTCTCAGAGAGCTTCGATCACTTTTCTCAAATCAATTTACGACACTTCAGCATGACGAAAGCTTCTCTTCATACATCGTTGAGACCTACTCTCGAGGAACAGAATCTGAGTCTTCTCTTGTCTCAAGTCTATCTTCGTGTTTGTGTTAATGATTAGTTCACGAGCTCAAACCTTGGGTCTGTGAGAATCCGACTTGTGGTCACATGAATCACTTCTTCCTCTCAATCTGTCAGTATTGTCTGATAGAAGATGTTAATCATATTCCTCTACATATTGTGTTTATTCTTCATGGATTTAAGGCCAATCCTCAGGATATGAAGAAAGTGATGGATCTGATCACACTTACGTATCCTCATGTGAAGTGTGTTTTACTTCATAAATGTTACAGTAATGCAGTCCAGAGTCTCTCATATCTGGCAAAACAGGTGGCTGAAGAGATCTTAGTTAACCTCAAATCTATTGAACAGCAATCCAAAGGACAATCAATCCAACGTATTTCATTCATTGCTCATTCGATTGGAGGTTTGGTATTTCGATTGGCTATCACTGAATCATCATTGAGTTCATATCAATCTTACTTCCATCTCTTCTTATCCTTGAATGTACCTCATTTGGGGTTGATGTTTGCAAATCTCACTACTGAGGTTGGAGCTCGATTGATTCAAAAGTTCACGGAATCTATTCAGATGAGTGAATTGTTATTGCGCGATCATAAGGATCTACGACAAACTACAATTTACAAATTAGCCGAGAATAATGGAATGTCATTTTTGGAGGGTATTTATTTATAGCCTTACATCTATTTAAATACGTGTATCTTGTCTCATCCTACCAAGATACATACATTCCCTTCTATTCGGAGCGTGTGGAACTCACTCCGCAGATTGAAGCTTCAACAAGAGAGGAGGCTGTAGTAATTCGAGAAATGATAGATCTATTCTGGAAGCATTTGAAACAACCTTCTTGTACTACCATGATTCGAAAATGGGATGTTGACTTTGATGTAAGATTTTGCTTGTTTGAGTGAGTATATAGCAATCGCGAGCATCTATTGACTCAATTATTGGACATACAGCACATGTGAACATTCTGAAGGACATTGATATGATTTTCACTCTCCTTTTAAAGATGGAAGACTGTTTTAAGAAGTAGTACATGTACTATAGTCTTTCTTGTTTCTTGTCATTCTCGCGAAGAAATATCATGAAATGCTTTCCAGATCCGATTCATTTGTTTTCACTGTTGGAATTGTGATTTTTCTAGTGGGTTACTTGTCCATTGAGTTCATTTGTATTTATTCTCTCAGGTTATAGTAAAGCGGAAGTAGATGTCAACCATAAAGTCTATAAAACGGAATTGACAACGCGTCGACGACTTATTGTGTTTCTTGAAGATGGAGCAAGACCGGATTATTTATTTCTCAATTCTTCTGTTCTACGTTGGAAACCTTTCTTCTCAAACTTATTAAAGAGTGATCCTAAACATACAGTATGTTCAACAATGAAAGTGGACCCTCCAACGTCAACAACACAGGGAGTAAAGACTCTTCTAACTGGTGGAATGCGTAGTTTTCTTGAACTCGGACAAACCTTCTTTTCTTCTTCTCTAACATCGGATCACTGGTTACGTCAGTTGAAGAGCTATCGCAATTTGAGTATTGCTCATACTGGCGATTATGTTTGGAGAGAATTAGGAGGAGATGTGTTTTCAAACGATCTTAAGGAAAGTGATTCCTTTGATGTGTATGTAGACGATACTGAAGATATTCAAGAAGCATTAGAGTCTTTTGTGACATCAACAACAGATGTCTTAATCATTCATTCACTTCTTGTGGATCATAATGCTCATCGAACAAGTACTTCATCTCCATCGCATCACGCTATTTATGATGCTCTTCTCAAGTTTAATAAGCATCTCTCATACATCACATCTCATCTCCCTACAAACACATTACTCTTAGTATTTGGTGATCATGGATTAAGTGCATGGGGTAATCATGGAGGAGCAACATATGATGAAGTGACTACTGGAATATGTGCCTATTCTTCATCCTACGAACTTCAGCCATTCACTGTAGGAGAATCATTCTTCTATTCATCATAAGCGTGAACCTCATATTCGTGATTTGGCTTCAACGATCTCTTATTACTTCATCTGTCCTGTTCCATTCACAAATCTGGGTTACCATCTATCTAATCTTCTTCCTCCTGTTTCTCTATCTGAACAAGTAGAGAGAGAGATTGATAACACAGAGCAAGTGATTCACTTCTTGTCCATTCATCGTCCTTCATTAGCTTTGAATACATCTTTCTATTCCAAACTTACAAAGAGATGGAAAGAAGAGTGTTCTGTTGAAGAGTCAAAGGATTGTTATGATTTGGCAAAAGACTTGGAACATGAGAGTATGAATCTCATAAAAACGATCCAATCAAACTTGGATAATACCACGATTCATTACGGTTATTGTCTGTTCGCTTTGATATTTCTCACACTTCCATTTGCCCATTATACCTTCTCCATACAGTCACCATTCTCATTTCTTGTTCTGATTCTTTATCTCATTTCGTTCACTAGTTATTCACTTATCATACAACCAAGATTACATCCTCTTATTATTGCTGTGATTTCTCTTCTTCCATCGATCCGTGATACTCCAAAGAACACTTCTCTTCTCATTCTTTCACTTGTTCTATCTCTCATTCGTCCATCTCCTTCTCTTACGACTCTATCAACATGGATTCTTTTGCTGGCTCCACTATTTCATTCATTTTCCATTCTTTCTCCTCTTCAAGTTATCATGCAAACCATTTTCTACTTCAATCCATCACTTACTCTTCCTGCTATCATTGCTTGCTTCTGTTGTCTCTTTCAACCATCTTCTCTACCTTCTCTCATGCTTCTCTTCATTCACAATCAGTATTCGTATTCTCTACTTTGTCTCATGATCACAGCTGTGTTCATTCGAAGACTCTCTATTCATTCGTTGAGTGATTCTGTTGGTGTTCTATCAATTGCTCTTCATTACACTTATTTGACCACTCCATCCTTTCTATTCTCATCCTTACATTGGTCAGCTGCTTTCGTTCTCACTCACTCCACTCATGTGTTGATTCAAGCAGGTTCAATGATTCTCAGTGTGTTTTATCCTTTCTGCCTCTTGATGCCACTTACTCCAAAGCAGGATCGAACGCTGATTCTCATGCTTCAGGTCTGGGTGGCATCGATTTCAACCCTCTATAACACAGCCAGTCCTGTCATCTGGTCAGTATTCACGCCTCTTTTATTGTTTATGATTGTTCTGTGGTCCTTATCATTGCTATTTTCTTTTCTTTTGTTAGTATTCAATGATTGATCATTCACACTTTTGAAAACACAAACTCCTAATTCCCGCGGTTCTCATTCATTATTCACAAAAACCCCATGGATCTTGCAAGTATTCCAAGTGATTATTTTGACAAGAAATGGTTCTTCATGAGGGGTAGTCCAAGATTGAGAAAGAAACCGGTTGTAGTAAATCGATATGGTCGTCCTATTCGAAAGAAGAAGGTGAAACGGCAGTATCCAGTGAATGTTATCCTTATCTATCTGGTTTTAATTACGATTTTTGTCGCTCTCACTGTAGTCCTTGTTCTTATAAGACTCGGACATGTTCAATGGCGAAAAAGTGCTGAATGTGTTCCTGGTTTTGATATTGGGGAATGCGAGAGGATGGACTTTCTTGATACCTACATTTGGAAAGAAGATCGATATTTTGATGTTGGAAACCGTCACTGTTCTTATGGAGTGGCTTTCCGGACATGGGCTCCGTTGGCTACGTTTGTTTCAGTGGTGATTGTTAATGATACCTCAAGTGCTTCTTATCCGATGGTGTATATTCTTTTGCTGCAGCTTTACCATATAGACGTCAATATGATGGTTGTTGGTTTGCGAATGTTTGCCAAGTCGAAATCGGCTTTAGTTACTTTTATGAGATGTACAACGATAAGTCCCAACAAACATGCAAGCGACTATCACTGGGAGCACGCGAAATGTATTTTTGTTTTTGGAATTCCATTTTTAGTTTATATTATGGTCAAGATGGTGAAAGCAATCGTGTATCATCTCCAATCACAGCAAATTCTTGGAAAGGAGTTACACTCCAAGATTCCATTTTTTATCAAGTTTTTCTCCCATCATTCACAGATTCAGAAGAAGCAGATCTGTTCCTTCATCAGATGGTTTCTCGAATTTCGTATCTAAAATCACTTGGAATCACTGCTCTCGAGTTATTTCCCATAGAACAATACCGATGTGAATCAAACCAAGCGCATTGTTGGAGTATGTGTTCCTATAGATTTTTACCATAGAGGATCTCAGTATCCAGTTTCCTGGTACGATCCACTCTCAATTTGGAACAATCACACATTTGCATGATCTTGTCTCTGCAGCTCATGCATCTAATATTGCTGTATTTCTTGAAGTCAATTGGTCATTATTTGATTCCAATTCGATTGTGTATAACAATGATTGTTCGGATTCGATTGGTGAGTATCTTCATTCATATGCTTCGAATCAGATCGGTAATCGACATCGATTTGACTACAATCCATTGAAGCAAGGAGGGAAGTACATTCAATTGATACTTAATCGGTGGCATGATGAAGCTGCTATTGATGGAATCGTGTGGAATGATGTTGGTTGTGTTCTCTATTCAGGTCAAGCTTGCCAGCAAGGACTTGGAGCGATCGATGTTGATGGAGTTAGTTTCTTCCAAAACCTTATGATTAACTCTAGTATGATTCATGTACGTGATCCAATTCTCTGTCAAATCTTAGATAGCCGATATGAAGAATTCGCTGGAATCCTCTTTCTTTGATTCTGAATATGACCCATCTCTCACTTCTTCTCTCACCTCGCTTCTCTCACAATCAACTCTCAATCTTACTCAACTCGAATCACTCTTACATCAATTGAATCATCATTCTCCTCATTCTTCAATCTTCTCCTATGAGTCACGGAACTCTGCAGACCCTCGTTTTATGATGCGCTCCAATGAATCCGACCCATATTATCGAGTTCCGAGAATGCATGCAGTTGGTCTCACTATTGTACTCACATCACCATCTATTCCATCTCTTTTTATGGGAACCGAATTCTTTACAGATACACCCTTCACTGATACTCCCTCCATTCTAGATTTCAGTTTTTATTCCAATTCACTTTCGGAACAGTATTTATGGTTTACTTTGACAAAAGATTTGATTTCATTACGAAAACAGTATTCTCTCTCTCAATCAGAATTGGCGATCATGTGGGTGAATTCAACAACAGGCATATTGACCTATTCGCTCACAACTTCCGATTCTTCTCTGTACATTATTCTCAATACGAGTGACCAAACCTACAATCAAGAGTTTGTTGTTGTCATTCCTGTTCTTACGAGTAGAGATGAATCATCACTTCTATGGATTCCTTTTCCTGAAACTGATAGTCCTTCTTTGTGGAAGTCTGTATTTGCGAGTGAGTCACGTGGTTATGATGTTCACTTTGATGATAACACGGAGGATGTGGAAGTATCAAAGTGTCCTGCGTGGATTCCGAGCTTGAATTGTGGTTTACCAGCTTTGCATTCCTGGTCGATTCGTATCTTTTTGAGTTTGATTGTGTAATATATTGGAGGATGTTTGTTGAAATTATTTTGGATCATAATTACGAAGAATCCAGTTTTGATCTCACAAGAATCCTACTCTTGTTTATATGAATCAACAAGAAATGGGTTCTCTACCGAATTTACGGGTACTAGAGGAAATGGAATCTGTTTTTCTGTTCGGGAAGAGTGATTTCTAGGACTATGACTCATATACTGAGGAAGAGTCACTAAATTCGGAAGGAAGTGAGTTTGAGATGATTGAGGAGACGAACCAGGATATTCGCAGTTTCTTAACGAAACTACGAAATGAAGGTAACAATTCGCTTGTTGGCTTTGTATTGGAGGATTTTAACACGTAGGTAAATCGAAACGCTACCAAAAATGTTCAAGAATTGTAGGAATCGGTCATTTGGGTGATTTGTAGTCTCGACACGACCATTTCTAGGGCAATTACTATTGACATCCCGTTGATTCCAGCCAATACAGATCTACGTTATTTACTCTACGAAGTAACTGAAAACCAGTCTTGTTTTTCTTCCTTTTTGATTATAGTGTGCGTTATTTCCTTGTGAAAAAGAATAAATTTGTGGAATTGATTACAGCACAAGCTGTCTTTGAGTTGACAGCCAAAGGCTGTGATCCCGATGATTCTACAATGGACAGTTTGCGTCGTGTCCGCATTCCCTTTAAGCCAAGTTCAATGACCATTCGAGATGCGTTTTACTACATGATAGCCAAAGTGATTTTAGTAGTGAAATCTTATTTCTAGGATATACCTCTTCTGTTAATTGAATGGAATGATGCTGAATATGTGAAATATAAACGTGTACAAAAAGTGATGTATCCCCGTGTTGTGACACTTGCTCAAATCAACTCAATGATCAGTCAACGACTAGTTGACGTAAATCTGAGATGATTGATAAGACACTAGGATCATCTGCTACGATCCCCAATGAACTCGTCCTATGAAGAGGAAGACGAAGAGGAAGAGGAAGTAGAATCATTTCAGAGTGAGGCTTCCTTGCGATTAGAACATCATGTTGTTGATGATCAGGAATCTGAAAATGAAGACGAAGAGACTCAGGAAACAGAGGAAGAGAAGAAATTACGAGAAAAACGGGAATTCAAAAAGAAGTGTCATGATATGTATGTTCTTTCCAAAGAATGGTTGGGGAAGGTAGTTAAGCATTGGGGTCCCTCATTTTTAATAACGTGATGTTTAGTATATCGTGGAATCTTAACGATTCTCGTAGCTATTGATATTCTTTGGAGTTTATTCTACATTCTGGATTATAACAATTATGTGATAACGTAATGACATGATGTATGGTTGAGTGTAGTTTGTTCTATGTACTTGTGGGTCTTATTATGATTGTGGATCTCATCTTGCGATGCTGGATTTTCAAGAAACACATTTCTATTCCTGATGTAAGATTCCCGCGGTTATCTTAACAAATAGAGTTTTGAAATGATTTCGCTTATCGTGTCTACTGCCATGTTTTTCGTGGCCAGATTTACTACACAAGTGCTTAGTAGAACAATTCTTGCTATCATTAAGACATGTCTGTTGTTACGTGTTCTGCGGTCATACACGGTAATTAGGTGTTTGGTCTCTTGATTCTAGTTCTTCCAACATGAGAAATCATATGTGTCTCAAACTATCCGACATTGGTTCAATCGGAATCGAAGTCAGAAAGAGGAGGAACATCTCGATATGAGTGATATATCAAGTTAGAATCATGGTTCAACATCATTTCTAGAACAGATCATTGCAATGTCATGGCCAGGGAATGTGTGGGAATCTGTATGGAGAAACAATATTGATGATGTAGAACGGTTTCTGAACTCTACACACATGGGACATTACTGGGTGTAGGTATTTTTGGAATTCCAGATATCATAGGATTAATCTCTGTGCTGAAGGAGGGTATTCGAAAGATATGGCCAAGTGTTTTGGAGGAAGAAACACACGTTATTGTATTGAAGATCACAATACTTGCTCGATGGGTGATGACATCATGTTGAGCTGATGTGTAGATCAGATCTTTGCAATTGTGAATCAGAGTGATTTATGGCTGCGTCAAGATCCAACGAATGTGATAGCAATTCATTGCAAAGGAGGAAAAGGTCGAACTGGTTTTATCTGCGCTTGTCTGTTATTGAAGCAAGGTTTGGCTGATTCTCCAGCTGCTGCCCTTCAATTGTTTGCAACACGTCGTACAAGTGAAAGTGCATTAGAGAGTGAGAAAGCAAAGATTCAGTGTGTATCCAGTAGGTGAAGTTTTAAGGAATCTGATTGGTCAGGCCCTTCGCAGATTCGTTATGTGTTCTACTATAATTATCTCTACACACATGAACTTCCTGAACCAACTGTTCTTCATTTGAAACGAGTTGAGATACCAGTGAGGATTATTCTCTTTTTGGTGATCTGTAGTTGATTGAAGGCACGTCTCTTCTGTATGAGATCACCATTACAACCGTAAACTAATTTGATTCATCTTATGTTCAGCACTCTTTCGAATCTCGTGCACTGATGCCTTCACCGGAATCATATGCAAGACGTATCTTCACAGAGGAATCCACAGAGCTTGTCTCTTCAGATAGTATGAGAATCAATGAACAACGAGGTGTTGCTGAATGGATTTGTGTCTTTGAAGGAGGACTTGAGGTGCAAGGAGATATCAAAATCACAATTCAATGCACTGGAGCCATTCGAGATCAGAGTTATTTCATCTGGTTTAACACCAAGTGGGAGTTTTGTCGTTGATCTCAATTATAGCTTCATTACACGCACTGATACACTCTTTCTGGAGGAGGAGTTGGACTCTTCTGGTACACGACCTCATCCAATTATAACTCCTTCTGTAACTCCTAGTGAAACTTCCTTATTGAGCCATAATGGGAGTTTCAGTAGTCCTTCGAGATCACATCCAATGCAAGATTCATCTGAGGATGAAACTCCTAGAAGTCATCGTGGATATGGGACGTTTTCATCCCCGCGGGAAGCGGCTAAATCTGTGGGGGTTTTACCGTTGTCTTCCCCGTCTCCTCCTTCTCAAGCACATCTTCCTGTAGAAGATCCATTCTATCTGCGGATCCGATTTGGAGATTCTCATCTTTGCCATCATCGTGATCCTGCATCCAGTGTGGTTCATACAAATCAATACATGGCTGAACGTTCCAGTGATTTCAAGAAGAGTTTGATGTCACTAGGAGTGAAACTGAAGAAGACAAGAGAATTTGTGGTGGGAGGAACTCAATTCCTAATGAATCAAACAGGCCGTGTTGGAAGCAGTCTAATGACGTATATGAATGGAGAGATGAGTGATGGAGACGAAGGACAAGATCGGAGAGGAAGTGAAGGGAATAGTAGTGTGAAGAGTGTTCGAGGGAGTGAAGGAAGTGTTCGAGGATCTATGAAAACCAAGAAGCGAGACTTGAGTGTGCGTTCGATACCAGTTATTGAAGAATTTAGTGATGATGACAAGAAATTTGTTGTGTTGAAGAACATGGACGAATAAGTTATAGTTGATGTTGTTTGTAAGAAACAGATTTGAATCGAGAGAATGACTTAAGCCTTGAGAGCGAACTTCTTCATAGAGTAAAAGCGTTCCTTCCTTTGCTGACGAAGAGTCTTCTTTGCAGCCTATCCATCAGACAAATCTTGTTGTTACCAACTTGCTTCTCAGTCAAAGCACGACGCATCGCACGGGTCTTCTTAACACGAAGATCTGTGGGCAGGTACTTAGCTCCAGCAAAATGCTCCTTCAACTACAAGTCAAGTTTCGTTCTCAATCATACGGCAGCTCTCTTCTGATGGCTGAGAACAGTCAAAGCACGAGCAATGTTCTTGCGAACAACCTTGATCTGAGCGAGCTTGGCAGGAGCACCTTGAGTGACTTGAGCAACACGCAACTAGATATTAGAACGATAGAAAAAGAAAAATACCTGAGAAAGTTCCTTTTTGTACTTCTCAATCTCACTCATCAGCTCGTCACGATTCTTCTGGCGAAGTTCAACAGCCTTTGCCTTGGCTATAAAATTAGAATTCTATCAATCCAATTATCTACGCATTTCTCAATATCAGTAGCAATATTTGGTTCAAGAGAATGAAAACCCCTGGGTCATTCTAGCAGGCATAAAATACTAGAAATCCATTTCCCCCCATTTAGTATTTGTTCGATCAAGACAACCTGCAGATCGTTATCGATGTGTTTTCTACATTATGCGATGGTGTTGATATACAGAATCATCTTTGGAGAATGGTGTTCTATGTTGACCCCCTTTGCTAGGGAACCATAGAGAGAGACAGTACTCTAATAGATCCAACAAATCCACTTTTGCAACATATTTTCACAACCATTGTCATTATTCTCTATCTCAAATGCAGTTCGGAAAGGTTCTGATATCTGCTAGCTTAGCTTTTTTCATGTCCATTGCTGTTGCTTACCTGATCGAGACATTTGGAGGTGCTGTTGGGAGTGTGATAGGAACTATCCCATCGACAATTCTTCCTGCTGCCTATATTCTTATGACCGAAGAATCGAAAACAATAGAGCAGCGAACTGAATCTCTCCTTGCATGTGTTTTTGGTGTTTTTGCTACGAATATTTTCTTTATGCCATGCTGGAAACTGATTCCTCCCAAGCTTCCAAAGACATGGAGTAATAAGAAGATGGTTCTTGTTACTTCGTTTTTCTCCTTGCTTGTCTGGTTCATTGTGGCCCTTGCAGCAACCTATCTTCAGTCTTTCGTTAAAGGTTATGGTTTTAGTATGTGGGCTTTCTCTCTCCTCGTAATGTGTTTTATGAGTATTTGTGGACTTATCTTATGTTGGCGTTTGCCACCGACCCCTGCTGGAAAGAACAAGGTAAAGTGGTATATCAATCTGATCCGTGGTTGCGGAACGTTTGTCGTTATGTTTATCAGTGGTGTACTGAGTCAAACAGATGCAGGTGCTGTAGCAGGAACTCTAACTACTTTCCCTGCAGTTTTCCTTACTACAATGGTTTCCGTCTCTCTTGCTCAAGGTGCAGACGTAGTAACAGGAGCAATAGGTCCTTTAATGATAGGTGGTATGTCGTAGGACCCAATATATAGCCATGATGTTTAGTACTGGTTGGTTTAGTCCTGTTGCAGCAGCATGCTTCTCTGTACTCCATCTACATGCATTCTGGTGTTGTCTAATTGGATTTGTGGTTCCGATTCTGTTTTGGAGCATTCCTGTGTATAACTATGTGCGTTGGAGACGTGATGTAGGAGAAATAAAACGGTTTTATGTATAGGCAACGGCACTGAAAACAAAGCGAATGGTAGAAGAAGCAGCTGCAGAAGCTGAACAGGAGATTGAGATGAAGGAAGTAAAACCTGAAGTTGACAGCGCAAATGAGAATAAGGTATCAGAGACTGCTGTTGTGATTGCTCCTTCCCCATCTTCCTAGAGTATCTTTAAGATTAATTCATGTTGAATCGTGTTTCTTTGCGTATTCGAAAAGAATGTTTCCCTCCAAGTAATCCAACAAACAACATAAACAACTAGAATTGGTGAGATGCGATTGTTTCTGGACAACTTACTATAACAAATGATACACGCTTGCATAATGGCTAGATACAAAGTTCTTCGTTTGGATAACGAATATGGAACAGAAATGTAAATGGCTGCTAAGGCAGCAGCTACAATGATAATAGGACTTTGGAACCTACACAAGATAAAACCGTTGACGAGTCCACTAATGCAACCAAAGAAGGCATAGAGGAAGGGAAGAAAGATTAGTTTCAACTTCCGATTCGCGAGGAACATTAGAAGTCCTGCAATTGTGTAGATGCAGGCAACTGCAATCGCAGTTTCCCAAAACAGGTAACTAAACAGCTCTACTCTTCATTATTTCATATCATCATTACCTCCATAAGACAAAATATAGTCATTGAGAGGAGTGTCTGTCATGGTCAGAATAAGATGTGTTTGGAACAAACAGACAATGAACGTAATGAACAAGAACGATTATACACCATTCTCCCCAGTGTCGTTGTGTCCTTATCCACAACAAAATACCCCAATCTTTCAAACTGTACGTGATCTTCCACACGTCGACCAAAAAGCATAGCTTCCATCATTGCATTCGGAATAATGACTTCACTGAGTGGATTCAATCCATCCTTCCAGTTCTTGAGTCGAAGAGGATCTTTCTCCGTGAAGAGGTGATCATACAAGCGAACCTCACCACAACGAGGAGATTCTCCGGGATGTGTTCCTGCAAGCCAGTGAATGGAACCTAATTTGCGGTCCAAATGTTTTACTGCTTCTTTCGCTTCTGAATCATCCAATATCGTCGCTTTCACTTCCTTGACCTCATTTCCATCACATACAACTTCATCACATCGTACAGTATCAGCATAGCGAAGAGATACGATGCGACCCGGAGCTAGACCCAAAAACTTGGGTTCATCCTTCAATTTGACATCTTCACGTTCTACATAAACCTCTCGTTGATAGGGAAGCTCTCGAATTCCAGCAGTGGGATTACCAGGAATCAGCGGTGCTTTAAGCCATGTAACTTCATTCGCTTTCTTATTTGTGAGAGTCAGTTTCACTGGATGCAAGACAGCAAAGGCACGATGCGAAGTCTTGTCAAGATCAAAACGAAGAAATCGCTCCAATTTTGACCAATCGATGGTGGTCGTGGTAGTGCGAGATACTGAAATATCAGCACAGAAGGCATTGATTGCTGCTGGAGTGAATCCCCTGCGTCTTAATCCTTTAATTGTGGGCATTCTAGGATCCTCCCAATTTCTCACTATTCCCATGTCTACGAGTTCTTTTAGCTTCCGTTTAGACATTACAGTGTGTGTGATGTTCAATCTTCCAAATTCCCACACATATGCCCTCCAGAGATTCAATTGGTCAACCAGCCAATAATAACTCTCTCTTCGAATCTCAAATTCTTGAGTGCAGAGTGAATAATCGATGTCCTCCAGTGAATCCACTAGACAGTGCTGGAAATCGTACGAAGGATAAATGCACCACTTATCACCCACATGAGGATGTGGTAGGTATCTGATACGGTAAGCCACAGGATCCCACATACAAGGGTTTGGAGAACGCATGTCGATCTTCATTCGCAGTGTTGCCTATGTAAAAGAACCAACCTACTTCTAACCTCTCCTTCTTTGTATTCTCCACGTCGCATCTTCTCGAATTCCTGAAGATTCTCTTCTATACTCCGATTCCTCCAAGGAGACTCTGGAACCACATCTATATGCTTATCAATCCATTTATATACAATACCACCAATATTCTCCTTCTTGCTTAGCGCCATTGCGATTTCCCTCGATTGTTTGATTTCTTCTGCCGTCTATGTTTCATTCTGTTTCCTATCAATACTTGATGATCTACATATGCCTTTCCTTTCTTAATCAATTGAAGTGCATACTCATACAATTGATCAAAGTAATCGCTTCCAAATGTGATCTTCACAGGATTCCAACCCAGCCAATGAACATCTTCCAGAATATTCTCGATGAATTCTAGTTTCTCTGTTGTTGGATTTGTATCATCAAAGCGAAGTATTGTTTCTCCTTTTCTACGTTCAATGAAACGAATCCAATGCATACTGACCCAAACGATCGAAGGCTCCTTTGAAATTGAGATACATGCTTTTAGCATGTCCAATGTGCAAGTATCCATTCGGTTCGGGAGGGAATCGACAACGTATAACGCCTCCAGTTCGTTTCTGATGCTGCTCGACTAGAGAAGGACTATTCTTGGATGTTTCTAAATAACGTCTATTCTTCATTCCAATTTGTTTCAAACTACGCTTCGACAAATCCATCTGCTATGGATGAATTCTTTATTGTTTGTTTCGAATGCTTTGATTTCTTCATGTTATCATTCCAATCAATTCAAACTCGATCTTCCTCTGTTTCTTCACCCAACAGAGCAACAATTTCACGATCAAACATGTCTTTCACTTTTCTTCCATCTGCCCACTTCATCCGTCCCTCCTTCAGTGAATACAGCAACTTTGTGATAGGGAATGAATACCGTTCTTGGAGGAGTTGAGTCCGATACTTCTCAATTACGTTACAAACAGCCTCTTGAATCTCGGTATCACTTACTTCAACTCCAATTCCACAGAATGTTTCGAAATGAGGCAGATCCAACTATTTCTAATCGTTTCCTATCATTTCAACAGTTTCTCGATTTGGTAATTGCTTTAGATACTTCACTGCCTCAGTAACTTGGAGATTTGTCTTCATCTTTCCTTCCATCACCCATTTTAGGAGAATCGGACGGTATTGTATTGATGACTCTGGAACTGTCATTGCAATATTATATCTATTCCCTCATTTTTCGACTATTCACTCACATCAGATTTCCCTTCGTTTTATCACACCCATAACTTGCTCCAGCTTCTTTAATTGCCTCTGCAACAATAGCTACAACAACAAAGACTCATCTCCACTTACCTGCCTTTTTATTCGATTTCGTTAGTGTGGAAATGACTTTTGCATCCAATCCTATCCGTCTGAAGGCTTCTGTGAATGTTTCCATCCAACAAATCGAATTATGCTATTTACAAATGTCAAACAAACATACTAGACAAACTACAAAACAAAACACTCTTAGAAGAGTCCACGACTTTTGCGAAGTTGGTTGCGTTTCCAATTTGGAAGACTCTCATACTTAGCTTTTGACATCTTAAATATCTTTTCAAATTCTTCATCCGACAAGTGATATTCTCTTCTCTTCACATCTACATCCTTTGGTAGTTGTGGTTTCTAATTCATGATTCTTACCCCATCACTTTTACGGTCAATTCAGAATAAGGATATACTTTTAACTGATCATTTGGTAATTGCTGCACACGTCTCTGTTCAGCTAAGTATTCTTCATCTACTTCATCTACTCATTAGTATCATTAGTAGCAATCTACATTGCAATTCTGTAGACACAGGTAGTTCACTATCAGAATCTTCCTGTTTCTCCTCTATACGATTCTGGTCCATTCGACGATAGTCTTCATACTGTGGGTACTCAAAATATGTACTCTTCGCAATTTCTCCTTCCTTCTGTCCTGATTCATTTACACGACCTCCTTGAATAGGAGCATAACTCTCAGCCAACATAGCACTAATTCCACTTCGTGGAACAGTCACTTTCGGTGATGAAGGAGTTACTGTTGGTTTTGGAGGAGGAGGAGGAGGGATAGTTGGCTTCTCTTCAGGCAAATCATCATCGTCGTCATCAAAGTCAACATGACGCTGCTGTGTTCGGTACAACTCCAACATCTCCTTGGCTTCTTGCTTACGTCTTTCTTGTTCCTCTTCCTCCTTCTGAGCTGCTTCTTCCTCTTTTGCTTTCCTTTCTGCTTCCTTTCGTTCTGCTTCAGCCTCCTTTCGTTCTGTTTCAGCCTCCTCTCTTGCCTTCCTCTCTGCCTCACGGCGCTCCTTCTCTACACGTCTCTCTTCATCCCTACGAAGTGCCTCCGCCTCCAATCGCTTCTTCTCCTCTTCTTCCTTCTTCACACGCTCCTCTTCACGACGTTTCTTCTCCTTCTCCTCTTCAGCACGCTTTCTACGAGCCTCCTCCAGAGCCTCTTCAGCTCGCTTCCGTACTGCCTCTTCCTCTTCCAATTGTCTCTTCACCTCTTCGGCACGTCGCTTCTCCTCCTCCAACTGCCTCTTCTCCTCCTCTTCAACACGTCGCTTCTCCTCTTCCAATCGTCTTTCGGCTTCTTCCATTCGCTTCTTCTCGGCCTCTTCCTCTTCAATTCGCTTTCTCTCCTCCTCCATTTGCTTCGCTTCTTCTTCTCGTAAGCGAGATTGCTCTAACAGCTCTTCACTGAAAACTTCATTAGGATGTTCTCGAATGTAACAGAAGTCGTGATAGAAATCATGATCATCGTATGCTTTCTACAGGGAATCACTTTGTTTAGCTCCTACCACTTCACCCATGGCATGATGACAACTATGACAAACCATGCTTTTGACCTTCTGATGACACGAAAGACAGAAAGGACGTGTCATCTGTTGTCCGTGATAATAAATCTCCTTTCGGACAAAACGCTGGTCAGCGAAACTATTCTTACACAGGAAACAAACAAAATGATCCTGACAGTGACCTCCATTTCAATTCATCCTACCATATGATAAAACTGTCCCAAAGCCTCAATGTACTGATCGTCAGTAATAAACCCATGACACTCAGCGCAGATTCTTTCAAACTCCTTGCTATAACAGGATATGCAGAAGAATCGCTCCTAGTCATAAGAGTTTCAGACCACAAAGACCCACATCTCGCATGCGGAATTCCTCTTGCTTCAACTGTTTCCGACATTTGCAACAATAGAAGCATTTATTGTGGTAGTATTTCCCTGCTACCTCAATTACAACACCAAAGAGTTCAGAATTGCAATGATAGCAAATTCCATGTATTTTTGAAGGTTCCATGATGTCTACTCAGATTCAACTTTCAAATATGGATGAAAAGAGAATAGAAACGGAACGGGGGTTTCATTATGACTCATTTCGATCAAAAACACCATGGTTCCTGAACCTTTTTCTCTCACCTACATTGTCTATGATAAGGATGATGGCTTATTTGGCTGGATTATGGCACTGATGTCGCTAGCTCCTGTGTATAAGGTTATTTCGCTTCAGACTCATTATCTAGAGTGTTTGTCATTGTTATTTGTTCTTCAATCCTTGTACATCGTGATATCCACTCTTGCTTTCTTCTTGTGGAAATGGTTATTTATGTTGTTCCTGTTTGAATTGTAGGTTAGTTGTACCGTATTGAACCAGATTTTAAAGAGGATCTTCCGGCAAGAGAGACCCGGTGGAGTTCAGGGAACACATGGCATGCCATCAGATCACTCGCAATTCATGTCCTGTCTGTGCATATATCTTACATTATGGATTTTTAATCGGTAATTGTAATTCTTTATCTTGAGTCTAGAGTCCATCTACGAGCATTTAGTCAGAATGTGATTGCTGTCGCTATTCTGTGGATTGTCTGGTTTTTGGTGGTTTATGGACGTATCTACTTGGGAGAGCACTCGCTTCCTCAGGTCCTTGTGGGTGTATGTGTGGGATTGGCATATGGACTTTTTTGGTACTACCTTGACATCACTGTACCGTTTCTAGTTGGATTTAATCTAGTATTTCCGTTCCCTGTACCATAGAATTGCATCAACCCCTTTGTTTCGCTGGTTTCAATTTAAAGTGATAGAATTGGTTTATGGTGATCCTTAGGATTATTCAAATGTAATCGACCCATTAGAAAGGGAACGGGAATTGTGTGATTCGAAAAAGGATTAGGCCCAGATCTATTTATTTTATTCCTTTAGTTGCTCTGTTTGTTTCATTCCTATTTTAGAAGTAACAATAACAAGATTGAATTGTCTAATTATAGCGAATCATCACCCAAAATGTCAAGGATACAGCAGATTGGATACAGAAGAAATAGGATATATAATTCAAAAAGATCCAATTAAATTAGGGTCCTCGATTGAATCCCAAAATAGTCTCGATTACGGAATCGTGTGCATTTCCATATTCTACCAACGACGATGAGTCAGATCAAAGCCTCGCATAAGAAGATTTTAGAGGAACTTCTAAAGAAGGATTGCAACAAGGTTTGTGCCGACTGTGGAGCAAAGGGTATTTGGTTTCGAACGAGTGTGTCTGATTTTTATAGGACCTAGATGGGCTTCGGCGACTCTCGGTTGCTTCATTTGCATTCGTTGCTCTGGAGTTCATCGTAACCTTGGAGTTCACATCTCATTTGTCCGTTCTGTCTCTCTGGATAGCTGGAAGAACGAGCATATTAAGAATATGCAGAGATGGGGTAATAAGCGATGTAATGCCTATTGGGAGGCAAAGTTGCCTGCCAACTACCCGCGTCCCGACGAACATAGTTCAATGGCTGAGTTGGAGAAGTTCATTCGCGCCAAATATGAGCAGAGAAGATGGGTGGCTGATGGCAACATTCGTGACTTTGAAGCCCCGATTGGTGGAGGTGCGGAGAAGCCTGTAAGGAAAGTGGTCCCTGTGAAGAAGGAAGCTGTGTCTCCCGTTGAGGAGTTTGAAGCTGAGGATGATATGTTCAACATGTCTCCTGTTCCTGAGGCCTCTCCCATGGAAGATCTGATGAGTAGCATGACTATGTCAGCGACTCCCACTCCTGTGGCGAATACACCTACCACTCCCACTCCAGTAGTCAATACGCCAACTCCAACTACTCCCAAAGTGGATATGAGTAGTATTATGAGTCTGTATAACAAACCTCAACCTGCTGCTCAACCTCAGATGGGTTATGGAATGCAGACACAACCTGTTGCTCAACCTCAGATGGGTTACGGCATGCAGGGGCAAATGGGATACAGTGCCCAGCAGGCGCAAATGAACTATTCCATGCAACAGCGTGGATACAATATGCCACAGCAAGCGCAGATGGGATATGGTATGCAGCAACAGACGAACTATAATAAACCTGCAATGGGCTATGGAATGCAGCAGCAACAAGCCAACTACTACAACATGCCCCAACAGATGAAGCCTCAACAACCGAATCCTGCTACCATGAATTTTAACTTCAGCTTTTGATGTCTGCAGTAATATTCTTTGCCTTTGTCTTGTTTCTTATCATTAACTTTCATGTCACATCGTAGTATTGCATTGTTTGATGTTGACGGAACTCTGACGGAGCCCAGAAAGGTACTTGCAGAAAATTGGGTGAATAGTAGGACATTTCACCGAAGATGAAAGATTTCATTCTGAATCTATCTTCGGTGATTGATATTGGATTTGTTGGAGGTGCAGATTATGCCAAACATAAGGTTCAGTTAGGGGAAGATTGTAAGTTGAGATTACAGTAGAATCAGTACAAGTGATTTCACAGACGAACTTTCTGTTTTCTCAGAATGGAAGTACTGCCTACAAAAGGAACCAACTCTTTCATGTCGCCGTAAAAGTTGAATCAGTTAATGACGTGCAGTATCTCACAGATAAGTATACAGATGAGCAATTGAATTCGTTTATTAACTATGCATTGCGCTATTTAAGTGATCTTGATCTACCGATAAAACGGTATATACTTGTTGGAACTGTAACTCATAGAGGGACATTTATCCAGTTTAGAACATCCATGATCAATATTTGTCCTCTTGGTCGCGATGCCAGTCTTAAAGAAAGGATCTTTTTTGAAGAATACGACAAGGTATGATTCTGCATGGATTCTTAAGTAGATCCATCACATCCGAGAGAAGATGATTGAGGATTTGAAAGCTCATTTCAAGGAGCTTAACTTTACATATTTAATTGGAGGCCAAACATCATTTGATGTTGTTCCAAACGTGTCATTGGTTTGGATCCGTGATATATAGGGTTTCGATAAAACATACTGTTTACAATTCCTTTCCGAATACGATGAAATCCACTTCTTCGGAGACAAAATCCATCCTGGAGGGAACGACTACGAAATCTACAACGATCCCAGAACTATTGGTCATCACGTTCATGGTCCTGTCCACACTCGACAACTCTGTGAAGAACTGTTCCTTCATTCAAATAGATAGTACTATTTTGCCAGTTGTTCTCTCTTTCTTGTTTTCTTGAGACTTGTAAGGATTTCTTTGTCAAGATTGAATAATGGAAGGCCCATTTCTGCCATTTTCTAAACGTGAGAACGATCATGGAAACTGATTACCTTCCGCCATAATAGTTTCACATAAAGCTGCTCGGTTTCAGGAGTAAATTCTATTTTCCGTTTCTTGTACATCTCCAGCTGTTGAAGGAACACTTCTTCCTCTCCATCGTCAATAAGTTGAGTCGTTGATTCCATGCGACCTGCAAAGAATGAGAATCACAATCGAATAATAATTGAGAATGGAGGGAAAACAGATTTGACTAGCAAATGGATTCTAACGATGCAATATCAGGAGTAAAGTGATAATAGAAGAATCAAGAATGTAGTTTGTGCAAAAGGTGGATGAATTGACACGTCACATTGAAAAGAATCAGCAGGAATTGAGTAAACAGAAGGAGGCTCTTGGAATTGCTTCAAAACGATATGAGGAATGTGATTGTGGGTGAAGAGATTGAGGACTAGTGAAAAGAGAACAAGAAATGGAAGAGCTGAAATTGTGTCAAATTGAATCCAGTAGGATACAGATCGGGTATTCAGAATTAGTGAATGGACAACGTATGCTACGACGAAAGGAGGCACTACACGAAATTCAACAGAATGATGATCAATATGCTCGTTTAAGTGAAGAGATCCAAGACCTACAATTACAATTCCAGCAGCTATCAAAGAAGAGAGATCGTCTTAAGCAACTTCATATTCAAGAACATCAGAAATGGGTTCAATTCATTGAACAATCTGTAAGAAAAGAGGTAGAATCAAATCGAGGTCATATGGACACACAAGTAGGAATACAACAGTGAATTCATCAAAGATGAAAGAACTACAAAATCTGGAGGAAACACGAAAACAATTGGATTCAGCTACTTCCTCTCATCGTGAAGAAGTTGAACGATTGCAGATGGAGCGAATCCTTCAACAAGAAGATTACAACACCCTAATGCTCCAATGGAAGAAGAGACAGACAGAAGTATATCTGATGGAATGGTGATAGATAGTCTGTGAATCTGAACTCACGACTGCTGGCTTTGAATCAGGAGTATACCGAATTAAGACAACAGCAACTGACTATTCAACGGGAAATCACTCGAAGGAAGCAAATATCACGAGTAAATATCGAGTAAATGGAATCATACATAGAAACAAGACATCGAGAAGCACATTCCAATGAACTTCAAAACAGTTGCTCAGATCATTCAAGAAGAGGACTGGGGATAAATAAAACGGTATCTGTTAATCCTGTTTGTTCCTGACGCTTTCCAACCACCCATCCTCGATTCCATACACAGAGAGACCACTTGGCTAATCGAGATCCATTCTAGTGGCAGAATACATAAGTGAAAATGTTCATTGAGATTTTGTTTGTTTACACATGTTCTTTCTCGTTTTCCTCATTGTTCCCCTCTGTGTTGCACAATACAATAGTAATGTAGCAATACTTGCGAGGTAAGAAATGATGCAGAGTTTCAATTTTAGACAAAAAGACTTTGGAAATGTTAGTAAGTATATTTAAATTATGTATAATACGAAGATTGTGGTGAGTTCCTGTCGGATTGTTGGGACAGTAAGTGAATAGATTAAACGAATAGGATTTAGATCACCAAGTAGTAACAAAAATCTTTGGAAGTATCGACGGTCTTCCAACAGACATTGATGTTGCTTGGTATGTTTATGACGATGCAACATGTTCAACAGGAGCTCAGGTCTATGCCCAATTTAATGGTGTTATGTAGCATTTAATAGTCATAGTAATGGATAGTCAAGGAAAGATGAAAGGTAATTCCACCCGTACAGTATGCATAATCATGCCAAATTTGTAGATATCACAGGAGATATATTGTATATGTCGTGTTACATCACCATGATGCAAGACACTTGGTTGAAACAATGGACTTGCCAGACTCCAATTGAAGTGTCAAAGGAATATGATGTCACGTTGGATTGAATGAAAGGACTTATGAACAGAACATTGAATTGCACAGACAGCAAAGGTGCAAATCCCTTTGCTTCGTATTTAGAAGCTGTAGGATACACAGAGACAATTGATTTATACTTTACAGGTAGTGATTCGTATGCAAGTTCATGTTGTAGAAGATTACCTAATTCACAGCAGCCATCAGTTTAAACGACTGAACTATGATGGGTGCATAGCATCACCTAAGGTCACTGGAATAATCACCTTGATGGTGATTGTAGTGATGTTGCTAGTTGTAGTGTCGATTATTTATATTACGACATGTACAGGCTCCTATCTAGAAAAGCGCCGTCAGAAGCAAGATCAAGAGAGTTTACTTTACAGTTAAGAAACACTGTTTAATATAAGGAATTGCATATTTTCACTTTAGCACTAGATGGATACAAGAATTGTGCCTTATCCATGTAGGCATTACACACTTTTCGCATTTTCGATTCTTTGGCTGCTCTTGCATAGGATAAATACCATTTACGATATGATGAACTACAGATCATTAATTAAATCAAGTTTAACTCATGATGAACAAGATCCATAGCAAACGATCGTCCTAAGAGATAAAACTCATATCCAATGAGTCGAAGATGATCCACATACTGAACCTTATTGCATCCATAGTCGACAAATCGTTCATCAAACAACAACATCTCCTTATCATATTTCAACATGATATAACTAGAATGGATTCAAATGAATAGAAATACGGCTCTTGAAGTCGATTCGAAAAACAATTCATTTTGAAGAAAGGATCATCCAAGTAAATCCACTTCGAAGTTACATAACGCTACAATAGCAATCATTAAATTTGAAGTACGTGTTGTAAACCACGTTCTTTCATGGTGAAGCAGACATGCTTGTTAAGACATGTCCGCAATTCGCTCTTGTTGGTAGGGAACAACGCTTCGCTCTTCAGAGCACAATCCAAAATAGAAGAACAGTTCGGTAAGATCAAACTGGGCTTAAGAAACATAGCAGGGATAATCACAGCAGTTTCGTTGGAATTGAGGATTCCAGATGGAAGAGAAATAAGCTCGGAATACAAATTCTCTAGATGTAATGGAAGGAAGACAATCAAACCCATGGGCCACAAATCCATGTCAAGTGGAATGAAGTGAGTTGTTCGTATTGCTTTAATAGCAAGGTTTCGTAGTTTGTTCACATAGAACTTGTTTTGTGTAGGTCGGAGCGGCATCACAACAATAGACACACGATCAGGAAGATTTAACTCCTGAACATACTTGACTGTTTGTTTAACATGGTTACTCTTGCACTGAACAGCTATCACGAAATAAGAAGGCCATCGCTTCAGAAGATGAGGAAGAAAGGCTAAACGCTCAAATCTATGGTGAAAAGATTAAACCAAAGGAACGTAGAAGAAGTGATAATGGAGATCGAAACACGATTTGGATCTCGAATAAGAGAGTCACTTTCTTAGGTTCATTTCATGCTCTTCACCTACGGTTATATGGAATACGCTGTCCCATATGAAGAATAAAACAATCACTACACACTGCTTTCTCAGAATTGGGAATGAGAAGAGTAAAGTTAAGTACGCCTATTATGGAATTTTAACGTCCTAATGTCCTACTTTCAGGAATTGGTCGTGCTGTCACTTTGAGAGACGGAGTCACCTCCACACGAGTATTATTTGTTTGTATTATTTGAGACTGAAAGGCATGTGGAGACTTCGTCAACTCATTATTGAAACGAACTTCCGCATCTCATGATCAGATGAACTAAAATAGAATACCATGTGTCAGTATGGTTCCTCTTGTTGGACTGTCAGTCTTGAAAACCTAAAAATCAAATGTGACAACAAAAACTACGAATGTTCGAAAATGGTCATCTTTGCGATTAGTCATGTACTTGGATACATAGAAATAATATCTACAGTTCAATGTACCTTCCAACTCATACCCAGCCGTAAAAAGAACAATAAAAAGAAATAAGCAGATTTTCATGTCGAACTGGAAGAGAAGAGTACAATGAACTCAAAAACGACCAAATCGAACCCTAATTGTGTCTGAGGATTCGGTATATTTGTTAAAGCCGGCAGATAATCTTAGAAGACAATAATGAATTAGGGATTTTGGAGTGTTTGTTCATCAGTACGACTATCCGTAC
>JABLTK010071407.1_pt1 | contig 27191 bp, 53 predicted proteins | sample 7160131 | NCBI WGS metagenome assembly JABLTK01 (sample SAMN14651221, study PRJNA627086) | human gut metagenome | isolation source: feces | host: Homo sapiens
CTCGTATGAATTCTCAACTGATGTCATTCCAAAAAAACAAATGAAGATGAACTCCAAAATGGCATTGATAATGTCAAAACGGACATCTACCTTGACGGATCGTCAAGAAAAGCGGAGAAAACGCCTTGAGTTATCGAATATCTCATGGTTTGATGGATTAGAGAGAATCAGAAGATTGTAAACCGATATCAGATATTGAAATTTGCAAACGATTTAAAGACGATTCCGGAAGAGTTGTACAAGAAACAGTGGGAGTAACTTGTCCATGATTATGTGTAGTTTTGAACCTATTTCTTCGTCATTTAGCGTTGAACAGAAACTGTTACGGTGTCTTCGAGGAGATGATGCCAAGGAGTTGTATGAATTAGGACAGGAAAACATGGAATCTCTCTATAATACATGTTCGTGGAAATGGAACGAAAAGAAGGAGAGTACTGAATGATAATTGACTTAAATATAGTGGCGGAGTGTCGATCACGAACAGCCCGATTTGTTATTGTCCGGGATAAGGCATCAAATCAACTTGCTGGTTACTTAGAACTCAAATTTTTATTAGACACAGATGATGATAGTATGGTCTGTTACATGTACTCTAGGATGTGATGTTTGATGTAGTTATTCGATTCAAATAGCAAAGCAGTATCAAGGTAAAGGGCTTGGACGAGTATTGATGTCTTTTGCGGAGAACTTGGCCATCTTCTGCCATCTTGAGAAGTGCCGATTGACTGTATTCAAAGTATTTGTCTTGGCGTTATTCAATCTAGCACAACCCAAGAGCGTTAGATTTTTATCTCCACAAATGTGGTTATGTGATTGATCCAATTTCACCTAGCTGTTATGGAGAGAATATATCCTCAAGATTTTCGTTTCTAGTTTGTTAACTATCAGACTTGTTATGAGATTCTGTGTAAGTCTTTTTTGTGATTGTCGTTTGTTTGTGATATATGGCAAGATACATTGATTCTACATATGAAAAACAAATGATTTCAGTTGAGTACGACATAATTGTGTAGTTACACAGAAAGTGATGATTCTATAAGAAACGAGAAGAGAGTCATTGTTGAACAAGCTAACAAAAATTGGAGAGGATTCGTGGATGATCATTCTGGGTTGTGGGTTTGTTTCGTATAATTAAGAATAGATTTGTTTCTGCATCGAGTGAATTCGATTTTGTGTTTGAAGACGGAAATAACCTCAGTTCGACTATTGGAGATGCTCTTATGGAAATGCTCACAGAAAACATGAAAGACCTTATCATTAACAGTGGATGGGAATGGAATCCTGTTCATGAGCGTGGTAATTGTTGTGAATCGTGATTTCTAGGACAGAGTATTAACTCACCATCGGCTCACTATGTTCTTATTGTTGAAAAGAATACAGAGAATGTAGTGGGGTATTTGGATAGTCGTTTTGGGTTAGAAGAGTTCGATGATAAGATGGTTCTCTTCTTGTTGTTATTGATCACTTTCATAATCTATTAGAATGAGTCTACAAGTCTCAAAGTCGTATCAGAATCGTGGTTTAGGATCCGTTCTTCTCAGTGCAGCCGAAGCCATTGCCAAGTATTGTCATTTAGATGCCTGCAGACTCACTGTATTCAAACAGAACCAACGAGCTTATCAACTCTATCTCAGGCATTCTTATATCAAAGAATTTGATCCAAACGAACATCCTTCATGTATCTTGATGTCGAAATATGTGAAGTTGGTTGTTTGAAATCAAATACAATACAGTGCATTTCCTTGTTCCAATATTGGTTATGATACTGACATGAACAACGTTAGTTTATTCGCAATTCATGGATCATTACACACTTGGACATGAAGGGGTTCACAATAGAACAACGTACATAACCCACGGGAAATTTGTTAATCATTTGAAACCGGCTTAATAGATGTATTAAATATCTTGTTCACTTGCAGAATAATGGTCGAAAATATTGACCATTTGATTTGAAAACACTACAGAAGTACATAGAGTTCCTATTGAGAATAGTAGCTGATATAGAATTCACAAGTTGTTTTCTTTCTCTTTGAAGTATGTAGAATTACGTACCAACCATGTTGAATTATTGATCCAAGGTTGTGGTAAGAAACAATGACTTCATTCATCTTCACTTACCATTCCACTCATGGATGATAAAACGGATCCTTCACCTACAAACCCTCTAGAGATGAAGGAGAGTGAAGAAAAGGAGTTTGAAGCCTTGACAGGTGAATCTGTTGATAAGGAAAAGAAAGAGAAAGTGAGGAGAAGTGCACTATTCTAGATAAGTCTAAGTATGTAGAAAGAAAACCAAATAAGAAAAGAGCTGGCCAGTGGAGAAATGCAAAACAGAATACATGGATGTAGTTGTATTTGTTTATTTGGATGACTAGATATGTGGAAAACCTTCCTGAAGATACAACAGTAGATGTACTGAATGATGTATTCAAACGATATGGTGTTATTGTTACAAATCTGGATGGAACTCCAAAAGTATGTTTGGATTATGGAACTGATCATAGATCAAATTGTATCGTGATGAAACGGGAAAACTGAAAGGAGATGCAAGTATTTGTTTCCTTCGAAAAGAGTCAATTCAACTTGCGATTCAGATGCAAGATGGATGTCCACTTCGTTACACGTTCGCCTCTTCAGTTCCATTCATCTTTTAGAGACTCACAAAAAGTAAAAGTATCTGAAGCAATCTTCCAAAAGAAGCAGAATCCAGAATTCAAGTATTCACTTACTGTGGTTGTGATTCATAGAGAACGTGAAGAGGCAGAAGATGAGAAAACTAAGAAACTTCGATGGATGCATTTGCAACAGCAAAAACAGAGTTTGAGTTGGGCCGAAGGAGATGAAGAAGTGGGAGGCGTTGGATTGAAGATTATCGTGTTGGAAAATATGTTTTCGTTGGAGGAGGCTCAAAGTTGTTGATAGATGGAGATTGACAATTAGAGCCAGGATTCAAGATAGAGATGAAATCAGATGTGTTGGAGGGTTGTGAGCCATTTGGTACAGTCGATAAAATTACTGTGTTCGATACGAATCCAAATGGCATTGTTGTGGTAAAATTCAAGAGTGCAAATGCAGCCGATAATGTTGAATTGCAGAAATAGAGATAATTCGTAGTGTGTGAAGAAGATGGATGGACGTTTTTTCGCAGGTCGGAAACTGAAAGCATAGTGAGTGATGGTCACTGTATTTATGAGTAGTTTTTGGGATGGGCATACAGATTATCGAGTGAAGATTACAGAAGAAGAAGAGAATGAGAAGTTAGAGAGTTTTGCAAATTGGATTGAAGGAGGTGATTCTGATTATATTTGTTTGTTAGTTATATGACTCTTTGATCCTACATTCTCTTCCTCTTAACTAATTACAAAGAAACAACTCAATTTAACTTTTATTTGAACTATTTACAGACATGGTATCACTTTCTAGATCTTTTTTCCGAAGACTTTTGACCAATTTATCAAAATAACCCATATTCTATCAGTTATTGTTGATTATCAATCCATACAACACGACTTCCTGATTGTGTTATTCCATCCTTGATACAACTCGTTACACTTCGTTCATCGGATTCATTTTCTGTTCCTCTATCTACTCCTTTTGAGGAAGTTAGAGATAAACACAGATCTCGGTAATGATCTCGGCTAGCTTGCATATCAGCATAGTTCTGCATTGTCTCCTGATATTTCATTTTCAGTTTACTGAATGATTGGAACAGTTGGTGATCTGGATTACCTATCATCACATCTCACATTTCACATCTTACCTGGATCAGTATCAGTATGCTGCTTCTGTACCTCCATCAACTTCTCTTCGTAGTTCTCCTTTAATTCATTGATGAGCCGTTTCGTCTTATTACGTTCAGTTTTTAGCCTACGTCGTGTGTCTGACGACTTTTTCTGTAATTCGCTTATTTCCACATCCTTGTCACCCAACTATTCCTCAGTCATCCAACCAAAATCCTACCAATTTCTGGAGTTCCTTCATTTCTCGCATATAATCAGCCAGTCGCTTATACAGCACACACAACATTTCTCTAGCCTCCTGCATATTCAGATTTCTCAAATGTGTTAACACTTCTTCTTCATCAAACTGACTCTGTTGAAGCACTTGCTCCAACTCATTCACAGAGTATGTATCCACTGCCAACACCTCCTGAGCCTGTGCAATCGCATCTTCCAACTCTTCCTGTTCTTCTGCATCTCCCGATTCTGACTCAACTGGAACAACAGGAGTTGTCATGGTTCGAGTTTGTATCCGTCTGCGTGTATTTCGTAAATAGTTCTCTTCTCTGGTCTTCATCATGGTCTTAAGACGTTGCATTGCTTGTTCCTTCTGGTCCAACTTAGATTGGAGCTGTCGAATCGTAGCATCTTTCTTCCCTTGAAGTGATAATTGTTTCTCCAGCCATCGAACACGCTTCTGATCCTCCTTACTGTATCGTTCATGTTCTCTTCGCTGGACATCAGCACTCAACTGCAGTTCCTTCACTTTTCGCTTCATCTGCTCTGTCCGTTCCATCTGAGCTCGTAGCATCGAATCAATCTTCTGGTTATCATGTTTTAACTCGGAGATCTGACGTGTTTGCTGACGTGTTTGGCGTTGTAGTGTCATGATCTCCTTTGTCTTGTCTTCAATCTTTGCCTTCAGCTCACGTTCATTCTGTTCTTTCGATCGTTGTAATGCTTCTCGTTGAATCTTCATTTCCTGAATCTCTGCTGAGAGTTTATCAATCCTTCGACCATGACTCTGAAGTTTGTGCAGAGAAAACTCCAAATCTCGCTTCTGAGTGTTGATTCGCTGAATCTCTTCATCCTTCTGCTTCAATTTTCCTTCCAATTCAGCATGTTGCTTCTTAACAGAATCCATATTGGCTGCTGGTGAGGCTGTACGTTGTTTCTGAAGAAGGACCTCCATTTGCTGCTTCAACTGTCTCTTCTCCTATCAATCAGACTCTCATCATTCACTCACAGCTTCAATTGCGTTGATTCTCTTAGTCATTTCTTTCAATTGATCTTCGTATTGGCCTGACATGGCTTCCATCTCGGCTTGCTGTTTCTTCATAAGTTGAAGCTGTTTTTCGCGCTCCTTGATACCGTCCATCAGAGTATCAATCTGCTTACTGAGGAAGATTTGTTGAGAACTGAGAGTCTGTGATACAGAGTGAAGTGGTCCTTCGACTTGAGAATCATCTTCTTTCTCTGAAACAGATCTGTGCGTTAGATAGAGAGTCAAGACAGATCACGATGGTCACAGTCATCAACCACTCATCATACACACATCACCACATCACTCATCATCCAGTACCTACTTATCACCCAAGATCGCATCTTTCAATCGAGCAGCCACTTCCATCTCCATATCCAATACAGTCTTACTCTTCAAATCGATCAGTTCAATTTTATCTTCCATACTCCTTTGGGTCTGTTGTTCACTCAATCGAAGCAGATCACTAATCTGTGTGTTCTTCTTCTGAATCATTTCATCCAATTCATCAATTTTCTTCTTATAGAATGCAATTAGGTGATATTAAAGCACTAAAGACACATGGTACAAGGATATGTCAACTGATTGAAGATCGTCAGGTGTCATCACCTCATTGGCAATGAACATTTTCTCATTTTCTTTCATTCCTTTTGTCATTCGATATTCCAATTGTGACTCTGCTTGATAACGCTTCTTCCGTTCTTCATCCAATGTCTCCTTCAACTTCTGGTTCTCTTCTTTTAGCTGTTTCACAATGGACTGAGCTTCATTCATCCGTTCCTCCAACATCTCTCGCTCTCTTTCTTCCTCTTCCGTGTTCTTCAAAGTTGTGCTTTCAGCAAGGGAATGTTGAGCTAGTGATGACATCATTGACATGTCTGTGAGAGATGAACCATACCCACGAGCAGTTACTAACTCTGATTGCAAACGTTTGATCTCTTGTCGTAACTGAAGAATAAGATTAGCATCACGATCACGATTAACACGAGGTTTGTTTTCAATATTCTTAGCGCTATTAGCATAACGAAGACAACTTAAACTTTCATTCACAGAATCCGAAGCCGGACTAATCATCATCTCTAACAACAACTTCTCACCTAACACACGCTATCATTAATGTCTTAGCATTTCCTCCAAGACTGTCCATCAATAACCGTGTTAATTTCGATTCTCGATATGGCGGGAATCTACCTCTTATACAAACCACCATTTTATACCCATTCTTCATCTTCTCATCTCCTAAAGCACGAATTACTTTTCCTAAAACTAGCAATCCCTTGTTAATGTCGATTCCCTCATGTTGCTGTTTCCCCTCACTCCGAGTTCTTGAAAGACGTTCACTACCTGCCAAATCAACGAAATGGAACTTGCTTTGACGAACATCAGGAGAATTATCTTCTTCTTCAGAAAACCCTGATCTAGGGATTTCCTGATCTATATAAATTGTAAAAATTGCATGCGAGCGGGAAGAGAAGGCATTCATTGCAGTCTCTCCCGTAGCTCTATATAAACTTCCATTGTCCAGCAATTCCAACAACTCTTCGGCTGATGTCACTTGCTGCAATTTCTGACCAAGTACCTTCACACCACCATCCTTATCGGAACGGATAATCACCTCCTTGTTTGCAGATTGATCCATTTCCAGTAGATCTCGGACAGTTTCGCCATAGATCTCAAGAAAACTCACATGAATCGCCACCTCACTTCCAGGATTCTCAGTCTCAGTCTGTTTCTTTCGTTGAAAGACATCGTAAATAAAACGCGGGATGATTCCAGTATCCACCACATTAGAAACTCTACCAGATGTACCCATCGTATACGTCTTTCCTGAACCCGTTTGACCATACGCAAGAACTATAGTAAAAAGGATAAAAAACATCGCACTTGTAGCATTATATCCTTCAAAAGAACTATCCACAAGCTGTGTCACACACGTTTCATAGATTTCTTGTTGAGTCGCTGTAGCATCAAACACGTAATTGAAAGTGAAGCGTCTATCACTGTCTCCATCGATGCAAATCTAAAGATTAGGAACAGTTACATCCAAAAAAATTACCTCTCCATCCTTACAATTACAGAATACAGCGATGTCACTGCAACCCCTTTCTCGAGCAATTAGAGGTCTTACTAGGATTCAAAAACAAAAATTGGGAAATATACCACGCACTGCTACCTGGACGCAGTCTGTTGATCCAGATGGCTTTGGGGACGATTCCATTTATTACACTACACACCTCTACTAACAAGAGTTGATTAGGAAAGTGATGTGCCAAAGCCAAAAAGAAATTGAATCATGATTTCGTCTTTAACAAACAATTTAGTCTTACATCTACGAGACTAATCTCATCCACTTATTGAGAAGGTGCAGGCTTTGTTTCAGTCGCTTCACTAGGTTGAGCGGCAATAGCTTCCACAGGCTTCTGAGTAGCAATGACTTCAGTAGGCTTCTCCTCCGTTTTTTCCTTCACAGGCAACTCGGTAGAATAATCACCAAAGAAGTCCCATCCCTTCTTGCCCTTCGTCACAATCATGTGCTTGAACAAGATCGAAACCAAATACTCTGAAACCAGAGCCACAATCATAGCCAGAGTACGGAATGGCATCCATGAAGGATAAGGAATGAACTGTGGAATATTGAACACAGGTTCACCTCCTCCGAAACGAAGAATGGCACCAAGGAGATATCCAACCAGAGAACCATATGTGTTCACTGAATCCTTCCAGTACACAACCAGCAGAAGCTGAGGGAACAGAAGGACATAAATGAAATCAGAGGTCAAAACCCAGAGAGAATACACCGAATTAGACACCAGAGCGAGAATAGTACCCAAGATACAAATAACAATCATTGCAATACGAGCAACTACAGTGATCTCATGATCACTTGCCTTCTTATGGAAGAGTGGCTTATACACATTAACAGTGAATACGGTAGCTGAAGCGAGATAAGCTCCATCAGCTGTCGATAGAGTGGCAGCAGCAATACCACCCAAACCCAAATACGTGATAACATCAGGAGTTAAATACTTGATAATGTAGGACAAGGCAGATGATTCCTTCCCTTCCAGTGTTCCCACTTCAGGGAACTGGGACCAATCCACTGTTGTGGCGTAAACACCCATCAGTGCAGGAGCCACAGCAGAGAGAAGAGCACCCACTCCTGACCACATAGACATGGTTCTAGCATCCTTCACACTTCGACTTGAGAGTACTCGCTGGAAATATACTTGCCAGGGAATACCTCCGAAGATCATAAGAAGAGCAGAATCAGCCCAGGAACCAATGTCTGCAGCTTGAATACTTCCCAGCCAGACATCTGAAGTCTTCGTAGCGTCACCCACATATTCGCTGGTAGCAACGAAAGGAATACAGATATACAGACAAATGAACATCAAAACCAACTGAACCACATCTGTGTAAGCGACCGAGTACATACCTCCAATGAAGGCAAGGAAACAGGAACAAACAGCACTCACTATAATAGCAAGTTCAGAAGAAATGCCAAGAAGCACAGACAAACAAGCACCTAAGGTGGAGAGAGCCATAGCAATCCAGAAGATATCTCCCAAACAAGCAGGAAGATACAACAGAGCAACCATCCAGTTACTGAACTTCTCGCTAAAAGGATCGAACATGGTGATGTACTCCTTTTCTCTCATCTTCTTGCAGAATAGAATAGCTCCGAAGAAGAAGCATACAGCATAGCACCAAGGAGCCTGAGTCCAAGCAAGACCCGAACCCTTAGTAACCACTCCTTGAGTAGTTCCATAGAGATAACCTCCACATACCCATGTGGCAACCATCGTAATAATACCCATGATTCCACTGAAGTTTCGTCCAGCTAGAGCAAGTTCCACAGCAGTATCAGCTTTCTGCTTCTTACTAGCCCAAATACCCACTCCAATAACAATAATGTAGAACAAGACTAGAGCAACAACACCGATAGGATCAAACTCTGTGTGGTAAGCGGGAACCTCAGTAGGTAGTTCCGTAGGAGCCAAGGATGCACCCTCTTGAACATCTTCAGCCATCACAGAGGCAATAATTGGGAGAGCAAGCAATAAACCACTCATTCCAGAATAATATTGAATGGTAGAAACAGAGGAGGACCCTTAATAGTTCATTAATAGGACACATGAAACCAAAACTACGTAATTGGACCCTTCTCTGACAGAAGGTTGAATGAAATCAAGTCGACGAAAATTGATTCAATCGATAGAATACCAACGAATGAATGGATATCCAAAATGACTTTAGGAATTATCCTGGGAAGCTCGCTGCTATCATCCAAGGCATTCAATGACTTTGCTACGAAAGTTTTTGAATCTGATTTTGGAAATGTTGAGTATTCGGAAGGTGTCATCAATTCCGTTTCTGTTGTGATTATCAGAAGACACTTGTTCGATAAAAGCCAGCCATATACGATTCCATCGGAATTGAATTACAAGGCGATGATCATGACTTTCAAGAAATTGGGATGTGAACGAATTATTGGATTGTATGAAACTTATTTTCACATTCTTGTTTAGTTATTCTGTTGGATCTCTCAAAGAGTCTATTCCTCTCTGTAGTATTGTGGTTCCAGATGACTATGCTTATTTGGGGGCGCCTCCACATATTCTTAATGATTACTCCTCCCATTTCGTTCCATGTATGAATATTGTGTTATCTTCTCTGTAGCCTTGGACATGGAAATGAGAGAGCGTGTCATTCAGATCCTGAAAGAAAACGGTTTTTCTCCTGTTTGCGGAGGCACGTACTTTCAAACCTTTGGACCTAGGTTTGAAACAAAGGCAGAGATCCGTTTCTATCAAGCTTTTTTTGAGTATGTTGGAATGACCGGTGCATGTGAAGCAACACTTGCCCAAGAACAGGGAATGGGTCTCTGTATGGTTGGACTTGTTGATAATATGGCACATGGATTGGGAGAACCGTTAACAGTGGAGGTTCGATCGTCAATTGGTTCTCATCCTTAGAGATTCAAAGCACTGCAAGAGTCAAACAAGGTTCTGATGGAGGAAGTGGTAAATACGGTAATTCAGCGGGTTTGTGAATCTTACATTTTTCTTGTTTGTTGGCTTTCTTGACTGATTTTTGCTAGGATGGATCCGGGAGTAACGGATTCTGGAAGCCTAAGCTGTGAGTGTTCACGAGAGGAGAACTCTCTATCTTGTAGTATTTCAGCGGATTGTCAAAATCCCTTTTCTTTCCACATTGAAGGACAAAAGGTGTTGGTGTCTTCTTGTATTCCATTGAGAAATGAACAATCTAGCGAGTCACACGTCGCAGAATGTGTTAATTCCTGTGAGGGTAGTTCTAAAAAGTGTGTCTCTCTACCTATGGATACTTCAAAAGAAAAGACGGTCGTTTCAAATCCTCCTAGGATTTCGGTTCAGAGAAGAGGGTTGGCCTCTCGCATTCCGATACTGAGTAAGTCAGATGTTGCTGTGCAATATCGAAACTCCCAGAGAAAGTTAAGAAGTATTAGTGAGGACTTTTCAGAAGGATCCTTTCTGGTTGTCAATGAACTGAAGGATCCAGATACGGAGCCACCATTCTCTCGTTCTCGTGAGGGTTCTCTAGGTCGATGATGTATAGGCAGCATTCCGTGCTGTGACTATTCTTCAGTTAGCTTTGAAGGCCTTTGTGATGTGACTTTGCACAAGTAGCTTGTACTTTCTTTTGTTTGCTCTATTAAACAGATTATGGAAGAATTTCACCAAGAATCACAGAATGGTCGCTACTGACCGAACAAATGATAGGCTCAATTGGATGGAAATCCACATCGTTCACACCACTCTTGTGGCCAGGAAGACGATATCTACTCATCATCCCCTTTCCAGTTCCCTACTTTATTCCTAAGGAGGTTGTATCATACACATAGACAAATCCATCACTACTTCCACATGAAGCCATAGAGAGATCTGGACTCCACGAACAACGCAGAAGATTTCCACTATTCTCTTGCTATCCTTCATTTCAATATTTGATTCTTACTCGATGACCCCTCATTAGCTTCAAACAACGATTCTCTCCTTCAAAGTATGCATTGATATCCCACACACGTAGACCCGCATCTAAAGAATTGCTTAATCTACTCTCATAATCACCACTCTCTCCTACAAGTAACCTCCATCAGGAGCCAAACGAATGCCAGAAATCATTTCTTGCAACTGAGGGAGAATAATTGAAGGAGTAAATGTACTCATCTCATACACACGAATGATTCCATCCAAACCTCCTGTAATGATTTGTGTTGTGTCTTCGTTGAAACAACAACCTGTGACTTGAAACGAGTGAGGAAGAGTTTTGATGCACTCATGAGTACGCTCATCCCACAACTACAATTCACTGTTGGGATCAGGAATACTTTGCATGTTCCATCATCGCTACAACTTACGATCAGATTGTCATTCTTCTTTGAGGCATCAACTCCATTTACAAAGGATGCATGACCTTTCAGCTTTCTTTTCAATCGTCCCAACTATCCCATCATTGAGAAGTATCCAACTATTACTGCCGCATCCCACACAATTACGTTCTTATCTGCACCACCGCTAATTACCTCACCTCCATCGTAGTCCCAACATACTTCCAGAACTGCATTCTTATGTCCTTCCAGAAGAGCGTAATTGTCACATTCTCCATATACGTCCCACAGAAATATATTTGTATCCATTCCAGCAGTTGCCAGGTGTTGTCCATCAGGAGAAAAACGAACTGTGTATACTGCATCCTATTCAATGAAAATAAGAACTCTAAATCACTTTATGTCCGATTAGTTCTAAATTGGGAGCCTTCAAACTCGATGTGCGAGGAGGCTCGTCAAGATCGTCCTATCTGTAACTAATGAAGGAAACGAACTACACGAACGACTACAGCCATATTCTTCTCCATATCGGCAACAACGAGATCAGTTGAAGTCTGCTTATCGTTCTGGTGACTCATTCTTTCTATAAAGTGTTAGATCGTTTTCAAGCCCAAAGGAATATTGATTACAATGAAAAGATCCTTTTTTATCACCTCGGATTTGAAGAAAACAGGGAAAGAATAATTGGGGACCAGAGGTCACCAAACTTAATGACAATAGGATCAATAGGGTACCTAAATCGGATTGGCTCATTGTTTTCAAATCAAACACCGTTAATTTAACTCTTTAATATACTTGAGTATCAAATCCATCGAGACTCGAAAGTGCTGCATCGTTCTGATCAAAATACGTAGACTTCTTTTCTTCTACTTTCCAACCAACTACCACTAGATACGAGTCATCATACATACTTTTGGTTTGACCATTCACTGCATTCTCTTTGTCAACAAATAGCTTCACTCTTTTCGGAACGCGATTCACTTGGATCAATCCTTCTCGTTTGTCTACTCGTTCTTTGTATCCACTAGCACCGAACTCCTTATTCATAAGACTATGTCTGAATGTCATGATTTCCACATACTCGAATATTCCTTTCAAGACTTCATCTCGCAACCATGGATTTGGTGATTGTAATCTTTCCAAGTCCTCTGGATGAATCTATATATCATACTCATATCTCTCCATTACTGTACTTGCAAGGAAACAAGCGGCAAATGGATTCACAGAAGGGATACACTCATACCACTTCTGTAGAGGAGTTTCATTCTCTGTTAAGAATGATCTGTCATCATAAGAATCTCCCCATACTCCCTCTCTAAGAGGGGCATGTTCATAGAGCTGTTCAAGAATCTCAATCATTCTGTCTTCTGAGGATCTGTGAATGAGTGTGTTTGCATGTGCATACGTGTAGTGAAGAGTGATATGAAGTGGAATGAGAATGAGACCTGCTTGGAGAGCAAGAATATTCGAAGCTATTTCTGGAGTACTTGTGGTTTGAAGAAGAACGAGGATATGAATAGTGGAATATCGTGGAAACATGAATGAAACGGTCGTAATGAATTCTTTCAAGGAAGAAGGTTTTAGAATGATGTGATGAGTAATACAGAAAACGGCCGTATTGATGTCAATAATAAGATGAGGACCATGAAGAGGTCTGCACTTATAATCAAGACTTGATTGTGTGAGTGATCTAACCAATGAAGACAAAGAAAGAGACTAACCGTACAAGGGATGGAAAGGAAGAAAGAAGAGTCTCTTCAAGAAGAATTATATGAGGAGTGAGATTAGTTTGAGAGGGTTGAATAGGGGTTTCAACAAGAATTGGATTTGAGTGTTGTGATGATTCTTTCAATGGAGATGACAAATGAAGTGGTGTTTGTGAGGAGGGATTCGTGGAGAGAAGAGAAGCGATATGCTGAAGGAACGAGAAAACATCTTCAGGAAGAATACGCTTGTAATCTTCATTCTGAAGGAGTAATTTGAGATAACACTGCATGCTCTCCACTTCCTCTTGTGCCAATCCTTCCTGAAGAGTGATCAGAGCATGAAGAGTTACTGAAGCTTGGAGAGCTCCTCGTAATGGTGTCAACAGAGAGGTTGCTTGTGTAATAGGAGTGGAATGAATGATAAGAGAGAGTTGAGACTGGATATAGTCAACAAGGGTTCTATGGATGAAGGAGAGAACAGAACAGAGACGCTATTGTGGTAGTAGTAAGTGAGGAGAGAGTAGATGAAGAAGGAAGAAGTGATTCTTGTTGAAGATAGGAGAGAGAATGACTTGCAAACGAGGATATCTCGGTTAGCAGTGATTGATAGTGGTTGGAATGATGAACAGGCGATGAGCGATGAGGAGGAGTGAGCTGAGAGGATTGGAGAGATTGAGAAACCACAGGAGTGAGTTGAGTTGTCACAGAAGCAACAGATTGCGTCTGAACAGGTTGAATGGAATGAGGAACAACTGGACTGGTCTGTTGCATCTGAGTGGGTTGAGTCGAAGGCATCAAAGGAGCTTGAGTAATTGGTTCTGTGGATGAAGAGAGTCCAGATGATAACGAATTAGACTTCATAGTCATATTAGACATAACAATAAACACATCTGATCGGTTCCATTTCATCAAAACAGGAATACACTCCAAACTTGATGATAGATCAGATTTAATCTGATTCATGAATCGACTTCCAAAGAGAAATCCTAATTGAATTGTTTTGGATAATAATGGAATGATTCGAGTTGATTCCAATGAGTGTGTGAGTTGTTCATTCAATACATTTGGTGGTGCAGATGACAGTTTTGAGAGTGATACAGGGAGTAAGAATCGTGTATTCAGTGTTCCAGCGTATTGAAACAAAGTGATTTCTGATGTTCGATCAATCAAATAGTCTGGCATGTCTCCAGAGAGAGGGAGAGAAGAGGGAATATGAGATTGAATAGGAATTGGTGTATGAGGTACAGAATGAAGGAAGAGGAGAGGAAAGACTTCTTCATTCAACTTGGTGAATGCGATTGGTATGGGATACCAAGATTCATGAGATGGTTTGGATATGATTTGAAGAGAATACGAAGGAGAAACAGAATCATCACTCAAGTACAGAGGAAGGTGTTGGATAGGAATATCCGATGGGATTTCATAAGTAAATACGTTGAAGGGATGAAGCGAAGGAGTTAAAAGAGGAATCAGCGGGTCATCCGTTATCTTTCGAAATATTGGACTTTCTACAAAGAGTTGAGATGACACAGATCTTGAAGAAGAATCCCAAGAAGAAAGAACACATGAACAGCATTCATCACTGGAAACAATATTCATAGGATACGATATAATAGGGAGATATTGAATCGATAATAGAAACGAAACAGCTATCTTTTGAGGACACAGAGGAGTGAATGACACATCTGGATAAACAGATTGAAGGATAAATTCCTTTCGAAACAAATCTACTCTCGATTCAGAGTCTCTTGAAATATCTGGATTGAATACCTCGTCTTTTGGACATTCCTTTACAAATGGATCTATGCATTATTTATCACTCAAATAGTCACGAAGATCAACAGAAGCAATTGTTTTCACACTTCCCACTTCCATCATCATCTTTCGAAATTGAATACTGAGAATAGGTTTCTTATCATTTACAACCTCTGGTAGCTTCATTGGAGGAATGAGATATCTCTGGAGACGAAGATCCTCTTCCTCCTCTTTTTCACATGCATCTCGATAGTAATCCTTGTATAAAAAGCGAAGAAGCATTCAATTTATGATCTAGTTGGTTCATCTTTTCCCTCCATTTCAAATAAACACTTTGAAAAAGGCAAAAATTATAGACTATCTTCTTCTGATAGGATTGACTCTTGCAATTGCTCATCAAAATCAATAACTGCATTCTCCTTCTTTGATACATGTACAACCGGAACACCATCTACAATTAAATAGAAACATAACGATAACCTTTATTAATATATCCCGAAACCGTTCCTCGCTTACACTCCTCGATACTAGCAATGGTTTTCTTTGCTTGAGGAAGTCCGCCTGTCTTCTTCACTTTCACCTTCTTCCGGTTCTTTTCAGCTTCTACAATAATCCGATCTCGTTCCATCTCATTCAAATCTTCAAAATCAAAACTCCTTGACTATATCTCATTTCCTAGATTCATTCTTACCATGACAGAGGTATTAAGAGGTTCTCCTCTCTTTCGAGAAATGGCTGGAGTTTTCACTTTGAAAGCTGATGCCCATTCACCATTGATCTGTTGAGCATCGAATAATGTTTCTTTGTCTTTTGAATCCTCTTCTTGATCCAATTCCTCCATCATCTCTCTCAGTTGTCGTTTCCGTTTCATTGTCCCTTTTCTTGCCAATTTCATCCCCTTTTCTGTCTTTTTGTTTATCTTCGGTTTCTCTGGTATCTTCTTGTCAGGTGGTTTGAAACCATGATCCAGACTCACAACCTTGCATTCCTCTGCTGTACGCCCAGAAACACGAAGACTCACTTGAGTCCAGAAAAGAGGACTTGTAAGAGGAAGAGGAATCGTTTCAACAGCATCGTGCAGTTTCTGCAATTCCTCTTCAGTCCATGGGTTCTGAGTCACGACTGGAGGAGGCGATGGATGGTGGTCCTCTTCCTCAATTGGTTTGAATTTGGATGCTATGGGCTTGGGCTTTGATTTGGGTTCTCTCGATTTCAGAGGTTCCTTTGATTTGACAGGCTTTTTTGGTTTTGACTCTCTCTTCACACTCTTTCCCTTCGATTTGGGGATCGAAGGTTTTGCAACTGGCTGCACCAAAAATGGCTTTGATTTGGGTTCTGAGGGTTGATTCACTCTCTGGGATTCAGTCACTTCCGACAAGAAAGAAATCTCTCTTGCTTCTGGAGGTCGAGTCTCCTTCACCCTTTCTGAACCCACTTTCACATTCTCTGCAGAGTGAACTATCTTCACATTCTCCTCTTCAAACTCTTCTTCGATTCTCTCTTCATCTTGATCCACTATCCTTCTCACTCTTTCTTTGGTTACATGTGACGAATTATCCAAGTGTACATAGATACCCTTCCAGAATTCGAGAGGAGGAACACGACTACGACGAGACAGATTGGATGTAGATTGGGAAAGAGAGGGGGTCATATCGCTCAAACTGTCATCCAATTTTATCTTCAAAGGTGCCACACGATTGCTGGAAGTCAATCTGTCAGAATCCGAACGAACAATGAAAGGCTCGTCCCAAAATTCCTTTTCAAATTCACTTCCATCCAAATGAACCAACTTATCCTTTTTTCCCCTTGGACTAGTTATATGGAAATCTGTAACACTTTTCTCAGTATCCATATTCATTGAAAAAGAATCATCTTCCTCATTTCCAGTCTTCAATACTCTGTTTACTCTATTTATAAAAACCCACTTCAATAATAACAGTTTTCCCCATGCCTTATTATCAACAGATGGAACTAGTTCATAAGAATTCGATTTATCACTTGAAAGAGAGAGTCTAGTTCATGACAAACCAACAACGACTTCTACATTGGTTTTGACACTAGCAACGAATCTTCCAAATCAAATATTCCGCTGTTATTATCTCGAGGAAGTTGCTGCGACTTGATAGGAGAGACAAGTGTTTCAAGTTCTTTCTCCTTTTCTGTATTCTGAAACGGATCTTCCATACTTGCGACTATGGAAAGATCCAAAAACAACTGATGTTTGGATTTGAATATGGTCTTGTTGAATTCAACAAATACTAGGAAAAATATTAGAGAACACTCTTGATATTGAAAATCACCAACTTCAGCAGAAAAACTACAAACCATACAAGAGCAACTCCAATTGAAATCATGAGAATCCACTTTGGGGATTCCAAAATCTTTTGCTTTCTATCAAAGATGAACACTTCCTATACTTCACTTCCTCAATTATCTCAAACTCTATTCTCTAACCATTCGGGACTCCATTGCTGATTCTTTATGAAATAATCCATTTGTTTATCCTTCTCCACATATGAAGCATCCAACCACTGTTGTATATTATGATTGATCACATCCAAATCATCTGATCCTTTCACCAAATCCTCTACATTCACCACATTCACATGCATATGGAGATTCACAGGAATACGCTACGAATAATAGGAACGACTCAGTATCACTTTTCCAAACATATTCACTAGTGAAGGGAGATTCTTATCGATCTCACGTTCATAATGCTCACCACAGATTTCTCCAGAATATCCTTCGAACTGCATGGTAGCATCATACACATAAAAGTCCTCTTCTGTTTGTAGATGAGCCTCATGCAAACGTTTTAACACATATGCCAAACCCATAGAACGAGGAAGCAGTACATGCTACAGAACAATCAACAATCATATTATACCTCCAAAACAGGTCGACCTGCATTCTTAGCATAACGCTGACTTCTCTCATAAGTACTACGACAATACACTGTTCCTTCAGGAGACAAAAGAAAACTGATGGGATTCAAAGATGTAAGATAATCTGTTAGAAATGAATCGAAATGCAATTGGTCACGCTCCCAATTCCGATCTAAGAAACACATGTGAAGATCCTTAATAGCATATCCAAACAGCGGAATCGAACGCAAACTGCTTTTCATCATAGCGGAGAAGTCGCCTTCCTTGCCGAAAATGGAGTAAAGAAATGAAGAAAACAACCAGTCCCACTCTGTTTGGTGATTATGGAGGTAGACGGATTTGCTACCTGTCACAACAAGTGATATAAAATAACTTCTTTGCTGTTCTCCTTAACTCATCAATATCTCCGCTGAGTACCAATTTCACATCAGGTGTCAGAAAACGAACTAATCTTATGTAAACACCCTAGATATTACAGATTCAAAGAATAACGAACAAGAAGCGATGATTTGAGTGTACGGACTTGTACTGTTCCTAATAACGGAGACAAACAACTCAAAGCAAAGAGCCAAACAAGAACTAACGCTGCAGCGAAAACTGCAAACAATACCGATATAAGCAGTCGCACTGTACTGCACTAGAGTTCATATGTATGCAAAGGCATCCTACAATCGTATCCAATATCATTCAATGAAATCCAGAATTGTAGTTTGATGAGAATGACTTGAATAGTCATGAAAACCCCGAGCACAATGAATTGGCGATGAATAAGAAAAAGGATAGATATACCAGAGGGGAACGATCGTATCCAATATACCAGTAAGTCCTTCGGTATGTGTTGACCGAAAACTCAGATCTAGTCTTATTGTGTTATTGTAATTCTCTTCTTTCCATTATCAATGATTTTAGCTCGATTGATCCTTTGCATAACGAGAAAAGAGGTTCAGAGATCAAATCAAATAAGCAGAAATGAAATACAGTGATTTCTGATCCAGGGGTTATTGTATTGTCTTTTCCTTTCGCCTCTTTCAGTTCAAAGATTGTTATTTCATTCATTTCAACCAACATGGTATGTTGTAAATGCTTTAGCAATTGAAATGAAAGGAAATGGGAAGAGAAAACGTTGTCTAACACGATCTAGCCTAAGCAGATCAAGGACGTTCGTGAATTCATCGGTATGACTAGAAGAAAGGATGCTGCTCGTATTCATTTATTTTTGAGAGGGTTATAGATAGTGATCAAGATCAAGAAGAATACTAGCGGTGAGACGAAGTTCAAGGTGCGCTGCAGCAAAGTATAGCTTTGTTAGCTGGTTTTATGGCTAGTACCTCTACACCTTGGTGATTAAGGATGCTGTGAAGGCTGAGAAGCTTGCTAAATCTCTTCCTCCTAGTAGATTTATTGGAGTATCTTCTTATCTATAGCCATTACTAAGGAGGAGATCTAAGTATGTTGGGGGATGAGTCACCGTTGAAATACAATCAGCAATACATCTTTGTTTGTTTGATACAACTGTTCATTTTTAACTGGTTTGTTTCTTAGGTTTCGATGAGGCATCTTTGATATACCGTCACTATCAAACACTTTACAGATTGAGATTGAAACTCTGATGGGGTACAATTTCAATGAGCAGTAATAACGTCATTTCAATTTGATCCCCTGGTTTGGTTGAATACATTCTTGACCATTCTAAAGAGTTCGTAGTTGTAAGTGATTGAATTTGGTTGGAAAGAGGATGGAATGAACAGGAATTTCGAAATTCCTGTTAGTAGTGTGTATTCTGTTGTAATCGATTATTTAGGACAATGCCATATACTCCTTCCAGACTTCACGTTAAGGGCGCCATTCTGGGTTACAGAAGGTAGGGATGGAACGATGGAGGACATACTCTATAGAAGCAAGGTCGCTCAGTATGAAAATCAGAGCCTCATCAAGATTGAAGGAGTGAACACTGCTAAGGATGCTGAGTTCTACTTCGGAAAGCGTGTTGCTTACGTCTACAAGGTATATTGTTGTTGGCAATGAATTTGGATGACTTCTAACGGTCCTTTAGGCCGAAACCATGAAGAACGGTTCTCATTATCGTTGCATCTGGGGTAAGGTCGCGAAGGCTCACGGAACCAACGGAGTGGTGCGTGTATTCTTCCGTCACAACCTTCCTCCTCAGTCAATGGGAAAGACAGTGCGTGTGATGCTCTATCCTAGCCGTGTGTAATTGATGGCCAAATTGAGTTCTGATCAAGATTTAGTACATGTTTGTTTCAAACAGAGCAGAAAAGGGTATCTATAGAGAGTGAACTAGAATCCAGTAACACCGCATAATCATCTCTTTCATATCTTTTACGTCAATTTCCCATTCTTTATGGATTGGTAATCGTAACTCCAGTCGTTGCTGATCCATCTTCAGGATTGATGGATGTAAACTAACTTGCAAACTAATTTTCTTTAATGGAATGAACTTTACTTCAATCCGAGCCACTATCTGGTTCTTTCTCTTAATCATCACAGCATACTGATTTTCCATCAATACTCGAATCTCACAATTCATTCCATGTATCATATCCATCACTTCCTTATATACAGTTTCTTCTTCTCTCTTTAACCGATCTAATTCCTCATCATGTCCTGTTTGAGGCACAATACGTTTCTTCTCCTCTTCAACCTGTTCTTGTAATTTGACCATCTGTTCGTTTGCAGTCTTGATCATTTCTCTTAACCCTTGAACTCGAATTTCTTCTTGAGAAGTCTGATGACGAAGCTGAACAAGTCGAGAGAGTGATGGTTGTGTAGAAATGATATGTTGATTGAGGAAGAGAATGGAGGAGTAGGACTATGAATGAGAGAGAATGGAGAGAATCACTTTTTGCTCCAATTGATGTGCCTTAGTGAGAATCGATTGGACCCAGAGAGGAGGTGAATAGGATGAAGGTGGTTCAGGTTGTGAGAAAGGCGGTTCAGGTTGTGAGAAAGGCGGTTCAGGTTGTGAGAAAGGCGGCTGGCTTGACCGAATCGGTGATAAAGCTGGTTGGTTTGATGATGGTTGTGAGGGACGCAATGGGTTCAGCTTGACGTTAACTCCTTCTAATCCTTCCTCTATAGAACCTTCTCGTTTCTACTTCTCAATAGTCATCCGATACCTACAGACAACAGTGAAGGATCATCATCCACTGATGAGCGTGATAAGATTGGAGAAGGTAGAACAACATTCGACGTACGTGAAAAACCATCCAGCTTTGATGTACGAGGAGGTTCTGGAAGGGATGAATCAGAAGATTCCAGAGGAACAGGTGTCTGATTTGAGACTCTAGAATCCTCTAGAAGAGAACGAGAAACAGATGGAAGGAAATACGCATCCATATTCAGACTGGTCTCCATATCATGTTTTGACTCAATTTCCTGACGTAACTCTTCTTCTGATTTCTCAATTTCACGTTCTTCATCTTTTATCTCCTCTTGGAAGAGAGAACGACTGATATTGGTATCAATGACAGAATACTTGGGGTTTTCTGCGCCTCCATATTTCTGACTACTTTTTACTTCATGAACCACAGTCTGAACTCCACTTTGAACAAGTAATGGAGAGAAATGCGGAATAGCTTCGGTTTTCTCTTCATTTCCAAGAGAATCTTCTTCAGGCAATAACTGGGCAGGTTCGCCAGCTTGTACCAATAATTGCGACAATCGCCGAAGATCTTCAGTGACGGTATTATCGATATCAACTGTTACACGATCCAGAGGAGCACTCATGCGATTCAGTGTCTCTTCTGTAGAGTCACGAACAGCTTGAGCAGTTTCTGATAGTGCCACAGTGGCTGATTTACCTTTCATAGGCTCCTCAGCCATCTCTTGACGCAATTGGTTTGATAATTGTTGTAACTCCAATGTTGTATCCAGAGTATTTTCCTCTTGTTTTGGAAGGAGTTTCATTAACGCATTTGAAGGTAACGTATCTGTATTAGGTTCTGAAGAACGAGGAAGCACTGATGATCTTCGTTCGAATTTGTCTAATTCCCGTAATAGAGCTGATTTCACTTCTCCTAAGAACATTGTACTTCGGCGAGATGATAAGGATTCTCGATTCGATGGAGGTGGATTCTCTGATAGTAACTCCTTCACCATAGGAATATCGGATGTATCGGAGTCACTATGTGAAATCTCCATATTCGAAGACTCCCGCGGGGATCCAGCCACTTCTAACAAGTCTTGTAATGCCACAGTTTCCTCTGTATCCATAACTTCAGAATGTTCTTGTCCATTTGTGGTTTGTTCCAATAATTCAGTTAATCGAGGTGTGGCAGTTTCACTGCTTCGTAGCATTGAGGACAGTTTTGATATCCGGACAGTTTGATCTTTCGAAGCATCTGTAATTGGGCCAACTTCATCATTAAGAATGGCATTCAACTCATTCACATCCGCTGTAGCTCGTTGAGGATAAGGAGGACTGTCAGAATCAGAAAATGATAACGATTGACGCACAGGAGGAATTTCAGGCTCTCTATCAAATTGAGCCAGAATACTGGAGTTTCGACTCGTTTCAGGTCCTTCAGGGTAATCAATTTCAGTAATAGCAGAAGGACGAGTCGAAATATCACTCTCTACTCGTTGGAGCATTGGAGACACAGATGTTGTAGGATCTGTCTCGTGGAAATCAATAGTCGCTTTCTTTCCAAAACGAATTCGCTTCTCAGAAGTAACACGTTCTTCCGATAAGCATGAAGGAAGAGAACGATTCATTTTAGGTGTTTCCTGAATGGAGGCATCATTGATCACCATCTACACAAAAAACCTGTTTCAAATATACATTGAGTTCTGCTATTGACACAGTTTTGCCCTCCACCTCATCTTCACTAATCCCTTCCAACAGCTCATTGATTTCCGCCGCACTCACTTCTCTTGAAGGGTCATTCTCAATGCGCTGTTTCTTAGATTCTAAAAGTCAGCAAGAACCCAATAACACAAACCAGGATCATCTTGAATCTCTTCAGAATTTCCCATTTCTACACTATTATACAAACTAACGTGTATTTAACCCGGTGATACAACTGAATTGCTATTCTCAGAACGCTCTATCTTTCATTCCACAAATCTAGTCCAATACTCATGGGATATATTGTACAAGTCTCGAAAAGAACACAGAACAAATAGCAATTCCGAACACAAAAGGTTGGCAGAGATTTGAAATGCGATAAATTGGAACCTTATTTGGTAGAAACAAACAGACACATTTTTACAGATTCTCATTAATGAGCTTAACAACACCATTGACAGAATAGTTTGAGGACGACTTGCCACAGAATCCAGAAGTTGAGTGTGTCTACTATGAATGTCAATGCTATCACCCACTTGGCCTGGTTTGATAAGCACAGAACGATCAGGACCGAGTACTACTTTTCCTGACGACATCGATGTGATTTTCAATCCCCAGAGTGTTGTGATCTGGCAATTCTTCGTGGAGAGAGTGATCACAAAGTTATTCGCAGCCTTCACAGTTGGATTGTTGATAAACGTACTCACACAGAACCCTCCATCCCACGAACTCTCATTCGTCAGTGTGAGCACACCATCCCACTGATTATCAGTGTCTGGTTGAGGGATCGTTGAAGAAGTGGGTTCATTCCCTGGATAGTAGTCAGGACAAGACTCACAAGTCTGGAAGTTTCTCTACGTCTCATTCATTGAATCATGAATCACAGTTGAGTAATAGCAGGTATTGATCTCACGACCATTACAGAGTGAAGTAATCGGACTAATGAACAAGTGAATATGACTAATACGTAACAGTAGAACTGACACATTTGAAATTGGATGACGATAACTCATTCATAGGAACGGGGTTCTTATAATATTCAACAATTTCTTTTACAGAAGCAAATACAATGTTCTCCTTTGATGTAATGTATTGAAGAAGAGACTCCAATAACTCAGTACGTTCCTCTTCCGATTGAAGTACCCAACTTGCTGTAAGAGGAATGAAAAACGGTGATCGATTACCATTGTAATGAAGATCTCATATTATTATCATTCCAAAATACATACCGAAATTGTATTTCATCAATTCAAGAATCTCTTCTGTTGATCCTGAAGGATCCTGAACTGTGATGACCTGACCATTCGAATCAATGATTGAAGGAAGAGGGACCTACTATTGAAATCTCAATCTATTCGTACTTCCCATAAGCCAGGATGAGGTGATGTGATGGTACGACCACGCCATGACTGTTCAATAGCTCCTTGATCGAGTGTGTAGGGATAATACAGAGTATCAGTAGGAATACTGCTATCATACAAGAAGCCACGCTCCTGAAGTACTTCTAACATCCAATCATTGTACTTCAAATCAGGTGCTCTGAAACCCACAATCTCAGATTCTGGAATTCCAGCTATTGATCAGATTTCAAGAAAATCAATACAATATTTCGCTATATACTCCCGAGCCTTGAGAATTTCTCGTTCCCACTCAGCTTTCGTAGTAGTGGCTCCAGTAGAGTGTGTAATGGAATGGATACTGACCTCATGACCCTCCAAATACAACTGTTTGGTATACTGATACTGATTATCATTTGTCTGGGTGAAAAAGGTCATCTTGGGTTTACAATTAAAGAAATCTCTAGCCTATGGATCAGAGAGAGAAGATGGAATCACATTAGACTCTCGAGATACCCTCATCATGTATTCAAATGTGGTAGGAGTTTGAGCATCATCCCATGATATTGCCACAAATTGAGGCATGGATTTAACATCAGTGAGTGATGGGTGATGTGTGCTTGCACACTGACAGAGATCTAATGAACAATATGTAGCAGAACAAGAGTAAGGTGAGCAGATACCACAATCCAGAGAGCAACTGGTACAGTCTTCTGTAGGATCACAGTTATCATCTCCACAGTAAGCTCCATCTGGTTCATTAGCAGGAGGAACTGTTGGAGCAACTCGTGGAGGTGTGGTCGGTTCGTCCACCTTCTGAGTTAACTCAAATGATAGTCCAATAGAATACTCGGGATGACCATAACGATCTGTGTAAACAAAAGCATGGAGAGTATGAGTTCCCGCAGTCAGTGAAGAAGCACTATCACTTCCAAAGATCTGATGAGCTGAGGTGGTTGATGCATATAATGAATCATTATCAAGAACCCAACGGACTGATGTAGCCTTGATAGAAGAAAGGGATAAGACTATGGGTGTCGACGTAAGAGTCTGAGACTCGAGAGTTGCTCCATCGGTCATCTTCCCTTCACATGTAAGAGAAAGAGAATTTGGTCGAATAACACTTAAAGAATACGAGGTTGAGAAGAGAGCGTAAGGAGTAGAATCATGAACAGAAATCACGATAGAATACACTCCTTGCATCACGTTCCATACACTTGTTCCATCAGAATAGACATTACTATGAACAGAGACGCAATCAGTAGTTGAGGGAGTAACTGAATGTTCAAAAGTATGTTGTTCATGGTTCATTCCATTCACAAGAAACTTGACGGTATAACTAGTAATGAGAAAAACACTCTAGAACAACGCGATCAAAGCACTCGGAGGACAGAAAAGGACTTGAATATCAGCTTTCGCTTGATTCGATGTAATTGAAACAAATTTGGTTTGTGTAGAAGACAAATCTGTAGAACAAGTCTGGGATCCGTCCATGGCAACACACACATTATCAACAATTGCAGCCGAACTGCACACCACGAGTAAAAGCGATAGGATACCGAGTTGCATTGTTTTAGTAGACAATCGTCGGAACGAAGCAATGACTCTTTCAAACATACGAAGACAAGGATCGGATTCAATGAAAAGCTAGAATAGGATTTCATACATAGTATCAGGACAAACAAACAGAATTAACAAAAGAATAGAAAAGAGAGCTAAATACAAATACAATACACACAATCGAAGAAGCTATCCTTCTTTCATTGTTACACGTGCTATACATCAGCCTTCAATCCATCTCTCACCCATCAATTGAGCATTTCTTGATAAACCCTTCTGCAATTGATCAATAACAGTTCCACACATATGCATAAACGAACAGACATTGCCCTGCATCTTTTGGAAATCCAAAAGATAGGCATGCTCTTGAACCTTGTATAACTGTAGGCGCATTTCTGTTATATGTTTTCGATGTTCTAATTGGACGATCTGTCGACAACAAATGCGATATCTATATCTAACACTAATAGAGTCGATTCCTACTCATTATCTTGATACCATTCATAGTCAAGCATTGAGATCGTCTTACACACCTCAATCATAATCACAGCTGCATCCTTTCTTGATTGCACGCCTAAGAACCACCGTTTCGATTTTGCATCTGAATATTATCAGAAGTATCTATTCCTACTGGTTTCCGAGAGATCTTGATTACGAACTACAAATTGTTAGTTATCAAGGAATGATTGGTCATATACAACTTACCTCTAGAAATGGTTAACGGCTCCTCCACAGCCTCCAATTGTGAATCTCGGATTTGATTCTGTCTTTCCTTCTTCAATGCCTGATCTAACATCAATTCATAAGTGACTTTAATCTAACCATCAGTCATGACAATCATTCTCTACAGGTGACATATGATCACTTGTAATAGCACTAATAACATCAGCACGTACCATTCCATTAAATGGACCATTCATCAGTCCTTCAAAGAATTCCGGTTGATTGAAATGTACTGTACTATGTCTAATTCACTCCTTCAATTCTCACTTGTTCTTCATCAGATACTCTTCCCAAGGGATTGATAGATAAGGAGGACAATTAACTTGAAACCATGGATCTTTCCTGATCTCTGGAATTGTAATTCGTTTCACAGGATCATTCATCAGCATTTCTGGTATCAATTCTCGTCCTCCTTTAGAGAGGAAGTTTGGTAAACGATATAACCCATCTAGACATGAATATATGTTTCATCACCAACTCTTTATCTTACGGAACAATGAAGGGATATTCTCATCATCGAAAGGAAGTCGTCCACATAACAAAGCATACAGAATCACTCCACTTGACCAAATGTCAACTTCTGGTCCCGCATACATTCGGCCTGAAATCACTTCAGGTGCAGCATAGTTGGGAGAACCACACGAAGTATCCAGAAAACATCCATCATTGAGGAAATTGGCAAGTCCGAAATCAGCTATCTTAATGTTGTTGTTTTCGTCAAGAAGAAGATTTTCAGGCTTCAAATCACGGTGAACAACATTATGTTTGTGACAGTACTCAAGACCACTAATGATTTGTTGGAAGAAACGCCGCGCTTCGTTCTCAGGTAACTAGGGAAAATCAAATCAAAAATGAATACTCGTCCCCGTCGAACGATGTAGTCAAAAAGCTCACCACCTGGAACGTACTCAATAACAAGGAACAGTTCAGTTGGAGTATCTATCACCTCATATCTTGAAATAAGAAAAGGAGCGAATCTCTACAGACGAACAATGTGAGGATGCTTGAATGACCGGGTTATTATCATTGCAAGCAGCAAGGGCAGGAGCCGAACACGTTTAC
>JABLTK010085537.1_pt1 | contig 27164 bp, 20 predicted proteins | sample 7160131 | NCBI WGS metagenome assembly JABLTK01 (sample SAMN14651221, study PRJNA627086) | human gut metagenome | isolation source: feces | host: Homo sapiens
CCGGTGTACGACTTCGGCAGCAAGGAGATCGTGGCCTGGTCGACCTCCACCAGCCCCGACATGGAGCAGCAGGAGCTCCTGCTCGACCGTCTGCTGGAGAGGATGCCGGAGGGCGCGAGGCCCGTGCTGCACTCCGACATGGGCTGGCAGTACCAGCACGAGAAGTGGACGCGCCGCCTGAAGAGGGCGGAGGTAACCCAGAGCATGTCGCGCAAGGGGAACTGCCTCGACAACGGCGCCACCGAGCAGGTCTTCGGCCACTTGAAAGACGAGTTCTTCAGGGGACGCAGCTGGCCCGACTTCGAGTCCTTCAAGGCGGACCTCGACGCCTACGTAATCCATTGGAACACTCGGAGACGCCAGGTTAAACTGAACGGACTGACCCCGGAGGAGTTCCGGAGCCAGTCCCGAGTGGCGTAGTCTTTATTTAATCCGTCCAAGTTTTGGGGCGCAGTTCAATTCGCAAGCAAGGCCCTTTCTTTATGCGCTATGGCTAAGTGGAAAAATGGGACCTGTCCCTATATCCCCAGAAACTTCAACTGCGCGCGGATGCTTCGAATGGAAGGCATACGCAAAGCAGGGTTCACGCCTTGATACACCGCGTCGAACAACGCATCAGGTTCGGCGAGCGTGCCCGCACTCAGCGCTTCTTTCACCTGGTTAAGGCGGTCGACGCGATGCTTTCGCGTGGCTTCGATAATGGGCAGCGGGTCGTCGATGGGATACCCATGCCCAGGATAGAAACGCCGCACCCTGCCTTCACGAACCAGCCGCTCAAGCGTATCAAGGCTGGCAAAATAACTGGCAAGCACCCCATCAGGATGAAATACCACCGTGGGCCCATGGCGGAACAGCACATCCCCTGTAAATAGAGATTGCTCTGTAGAAAGAAGCAAGCCCACCGAATCTTCCGAATGGCCAGGAAGAGCGATCACCTCAAACTTCGGCGCTCCTTCAAAGGAGCGGAATGCGCCCTTCGGAAGAGCTTGGACATCAGCGCTCCAGCCAGCTTTTTTCTCGCAAGAACGAGGCAAGCCCCCCGAATCCAATTCGTCTGCAGCCCCAGCTTCGACCGCACCTACATCCTCGGCACCCTCCAAGCACGCACGCTTCGAGCCGCCGCACTTCGCGAAGCCGTGCTTCTGCAGCAGCTGCTCGATACGGCTCGTGCGCGGCGCGTACACCGGAGCGCCCGTTGCCGCAACAAGTTCGGGAATTCCCTCGATATGATCGGGGTGGTCGTGCGTGGCAACAATGGCTCCGATGCGTAGCCCTGTCTCACCGCATGTCGCCAGGATGCGCTGAACCTGCTCGCCGGCAGGAGCGGGGTCTATCACCACGCATTCCTTGGCACCCGGCTCGGCCACAATCCACGAATTGGTTCCCATATACGTCATGGGGCTGGGGTTGTTCGCGCGCACGCACCAAACGCGTGCGCTTACATGCCCACCGCACCAGGGCGTTTCATCCTCTACGAAACCCACCGCTCAACTCCTTTTCTCGCGAGCCAGCAAGAAAGCGCCCGCCTTGCCGCGTTGCCTATTTGCGCTTCGGGAAGTCACAATGCAGCATAAACGTGCCGTCTTCCTTTTTGATGGGGTACGACATGAAGCGCGTAAGTCGGCGGCGCGTTTCGACAAATTTTTTCGCGTTTTGAGCCGAAGCGATGCAAGTAAGGTTGTAAACGGTTGGCGCCAGCACCAGCCAATTGCCTGCGTCACCTGCACGCATAGCGTACGCGGGAGTTACCCAGTCGGCAATCTGCGCTTCGCTTGTTTCGCCATCGGCCACCTGGCCTTCTGGCATAAGGGCAGAAAAGAAGAACGTGTCGTATCGCTTCGTTTCAAATTCAGGCGTACAGAAATTCGAAATAAGGCCCAGCAAGTCGGTGCGCAAAACCAATCCACGCAGGATGAGCATGTCGGCAAAGGCAATCTCATGGTTTTCCAGAGCGGTGCGATCTTCCTGCCAGGAAGGGTCGCTTAAGTCCTGTACCACCGAATGCTCGTCGGGGCCCGCCAGCAAAACGCCGCACTCCTCGAACACCTCGCGCGCAGCAGCAACAACCACGCGTCGCGCCACATCCTCGGTGCAGCCCATGAGCTCAGCCCATTCGGCAGGAGTGGGCCCGCACCACGGGAGATTGGGGTTCGAGTCGCGATCATCGACCCTGCCACCAGGGAAAACAACGGCATCGGGAACGAACTCCATCGTTTTTACGCGACGAAGCATAAACACTTCCAGTTCCTGGCCGGTTGGGAAATCGGGCGGAAAATGATCGCTTTCGATGCGATATTCCGTCTGGAACGGAGCCGAATCACGCACCAGCATTACCGTTGCCGCATATTTGGGCTGCACCGGCTCAAACCCCGGCTGAAGCGAAGCCTCGATCTTCGAAAGCACGCTTTCCCTCGCCTTGAACTCGACCGAACCACCCTGCAAATCAACTCGCATAGCACCCTCCTTTTCGCCGCTTCCCGTTGCGGCGCGTCGTTCGCTTTCTATGATACGGTGCGCGCTGGTCTTGCGCCAGAATCAGGATGCGAGGCAACCAACATCAACAAGCCTCGTGTGATGCAGAGAGTTGGACAACCGGTTCGCCAAATTGGGGCACTGGCCAACCGAGCCAAGCATGCCCGTTCGCCGGAGTCCGCCGCCAATGCACGCCGCATTAGCAGCTACACGACAAAGCTGAACACTTCGCCCCAGTTTCGCCGCAAGACAAAATCGGCAGTGCAGTTGATGTTGTCATACACGATAGACCATTGCGTATTGCTGGTGATGTCTTCTGGGTTTGGCTCCTGCGAAGAACCGCGCAGCGCCTTCCAGGCAACTTCCTTCGTTTGCGGCTGCACACCATCAAGCACCTCGGCAATGGCGAGCGCGCGTTCTTTACCATGCCCTAGAGCACCGTTCTTCTGATTCGGCAGAACCTCGTTGGCATAGCACGCGTAATAGTTGGTGATTTCGCGCGCATGCGTAACGACCATAGGGCGCGCAGGATTTTGCGGGTCGTACTCAACAACGCGGCTGTCTCCAGAAGCATCGTTGATGAAGAAATGGTAGTCGCGGCCAGCCATGGCAACCATATCGTACGAGCCCAGCAAGTCTACCGCTTCCTGCGTGCTTGCCGCCCTATCAAGCACCAAACGAATGGCCAGTGAGGTATTGATTTTCGGCTTGCCGCTGTTTTGCCTGGTAGGTAGGCTATCAAGGGTAAGCACCGCAATGGATACGCCCTTTTCGTTGATGCCATCAAGACTCGCGAAGGGTCCCAACATCGCCGCAACTTTACTTTTCAGGCTTTCCTCGGGCATGTTAGCGCCCAAATTGTTCAGCGCCGAAAAAGAAATGGACGCATACCCGTCCTTCGGATGCGTGCGAACCAAAAGCGCAGAGGTATCGTCTTTGAAATCGTAGTTGCGACCCATCAAAACGCTGCTTGGGGCTTCGGCGCAAAACGCACTGCAGGCGAACTTCGGCGCCTCGACCTTTACGGGAATCCCAGGGAATACCTGCTTGCACACCGCGTCGATATAGGCCTGGTCGTCTTCAACCCCTGACTTGATAATGGCGTCAAGGTCGTAACGATACGCAACCGTGCTCTCGTACAGATTGTACGCACCGACAAAACTGGACAACTTCTTCAGCGAGCAAAGCGTCTTAATACGTGAAGCGGCCAACGCCCCAGTCGCAACCGCGGCTACCACACCGACAGATGCCGCGCACAGCAAACCCACCTTCGCCGTTTTGGAATCACCTGCGAAAACACCCATGCGAGCTCCCATCCCCAAGATCAGCAGATCACTTTTGCCGCCATCGCACCAGCAGTTGCACAAGCCGGCCCAACGAATGGCGCGTTCCTCTTCGTTATTGTAGGGCAACCAGCAAACGTCTATCCCGTCACGCTACAGGGAGGGGCAACTGCGCTATTAATGGCACAGGGGTCAATCTGGTTCCATCGCACCACGAGGGCAACAACTACGCCATTAAGCGATACAGATGGCCCATCTGGTTCTGCCATCCCACTGGAGGGCGGTAATTGGTATCCGATATCCGCAAGCCGCCGCGTGGCGACACTGCGCCCCGCAGGAAGACAATAAGCCTGCGTCTTTCGGGCTGTTATTCGGTGGACTCTTCCTTGTCGCACTCTTCCTCGCCGAATATTTGTGCTTGAAGCTCAAGATCGAAAGTGTCGGACAGCACATCGAAAAGCTGTTTCACGGCAGCCTTTGCAATGGAGCGCAAATCTTGCTGTTTTATGCCCTCGATGATGGCTGCGCGCTCTTCTGCCGGCACATTCAGCGCAGAAAGGCTCATCTGCAGATAGCGCTCGATTTTCACGTCAAGGGGAAAATCGTCGCTGCACGGGCGCAACATGAAGCCAAGCATCAAGCCCGATGTTCCGATGTCCATCTGGTAGAAATCCTCTTCATCGAATGAAGGGTTGTACTGTTGGAAGAATTTCTGAAGATGCTTCGCAGTATTGCGGCGAATGTACTCCAGGGAACGTTCGCTGGCATACGCCTGCAAATACAAATCGCGAATGATTTCACTTAATTCGGCAATGGTGAGCTGAACGGACGTCTCGAGCGCATACGCAAAAGCCGGGCTGGCATTAGATCCCAACAACGCGACTGCTGAATCAGCTGCCGAAAACTGCTCCGCAAACATGAGCTTCATCAGCTCATATATCACTCCGTCTTTGTTTCCGAAAACATTCTGGAACGAGCTCGAGGACACATCGGCTTCTTTCAGGATGGCCGCCATGGTGGTGCCGTGGTATCCCCGCTCCAGGAACAGGCGAACGCTCGTCGAAAGCACGCGATTACGAACTGCTTCGCTATCGTACCTCCGGGCCATAGAATGTCCTCTTCTCTACTCCAAAACGACTAAGTTTGTCTATTTCAGCGCCAAAAAAGCACTTTTGTCAAATAGTCTTTGAGAATATGTACTGTTTGCCAAAAATAATCTAATTAACAGGGGTTATTGCATTTATCAATCATGTCTGAACAAATTCATCTTACCTTGCGGGAGGTTCAGCTCAAAACATGGAATTCTTCACTCCCCGCCACGCAAGGCCAACGCAAAAGCCCCGCCTCTCACTTTGCGGAAAAGCGAACCTGAAAGCTCAATGAGACTCAAGACCAGCCCAAAACTTCAATGCCCCGTACAAGATTTCTGAATTAAAGATCACCCCTGCGGCCAGCTTCGTTGCCGCCATTGGGGCTGGCACTCCACTCTCCTCAGGCGAGCCAGATCCACAGCCTGCCTTCTCCCGCCGCCTCAAGACCTAGGGGCTGCCGCTCCGTCCAATCCGCAGCAAACCCCTCTGCACACGGGCTGCCCCGCCCAACCCAATCCGGCAAGGCACGGGGGCCGTTTCGTCCGATCAGTGGCCCTAGACGTTGCCGCCCGCGCTGCCGCCGAAAATACGCATATCTGCGTGATTTGCCCCGTTGCGGTGATCCGCCCATTGCGATATCCACCCGTTGAGGCAATCCCCCCATCACGAAATCTACCTGTTGGGACAATCCACCCATCGTGAAAACAAAAAACTCGGCATCTCTGCAACTTTTTTGCGATTGCGAACTCTTCCCTGTCCCCGCAAAGCGAAAAAGGGGCCTTCACACGGCAAATTACCTGCGTTTTTGCGCCTCAATTCGCGATTGGGGAGCTCGCAACAATTGCCAATCGCAAAAAAGTTGCAATTCGGACCGATTTTTTGTTTCCAGACTCTTGGAATAGCTTTGACACAGTGATTTGGTCAGGGCGAGCCTTTGCAGCACCTCAATCTGCGCTACAACGCGGACCCAGCATAGCATCGTGAGCAGCTTCGCAGTGGCTCCCGTGGGCGCCGCCATGCCCCCCAACAAAAAAGCGGCACCCAATTGGGTGCCGCTCCGCTAGCGATCTTTCGTTCGGTGCCGTTCCTGTAGCAGCACCTTCGGAAGAAAACTTACATGTTGGAGAAGGCGAAGTTCTCGGGATGAGCCTTAACCTCGTCGCGCAGTTTCGGATTCATCTTGCGAACGCCACGACGGTTGTCCTCAGTCTGAGAAGCCAGAACCTGGTTGCGGTTCTCCATCTTGATCTGAGACTCGAAAGAGTTGTCAAGAGAAACCTGCAGGGATTCCTTGGTAAGGCGAAGACCCAGAGGAGCAGAGTTCTTAACCATGGCCTCTGCCATCTTTACAGCCTCTTCTACAACATCTTCGTCAGCAACAACCTTGTTGGCGAAGCCCCATTCCTTCAGCTCTTCTGCGCCGATGCGGCGAGCAGTCATCAGAGCCTCAGCAGCGCGAGCGTAGCCCACGATGCGGGGAAGGTAGTAAGAACCGGACATGTCGGTACCGGTAAGGCCGATGTTCAGGTAGCCTGCCTGCATCTTGAAGGATTCGCCGCAAACGCGCAGGTCGCAAGCGCAAGCCAGGGAAAGACCGCCGCCTACTGCATGGCCCTTGAGAGCACCGATGATGGGCTGCATAGCGTTGCGCATGTTAACGGCCTGGTCGGAGCAGATGGTCTGCATGATGCAGTGATCGCGCTGAGCGCGGCCCATGTCTGCGGGGGGCTCGAAGTTGAGCTCGTTGAGGTTGAAGCCTGCGCAGAAGGATTTGCCCTCGCCGGTGAGAACGATTACGCGGCATTCGGGGTCCATACGGACCTTCTTCAGATAGTCGTTGAAGTCGGCCATCTGCTGGTAAGACATTGCATTCAAGTTAGCAGCATCGTCGAAGGAAACAACGTGGATCGGGCCACGGACGTCAACCTTGAGGCGCTCATACTCATACTTGAATTCGGGCAACTTGTATGCCTCCTGATATACGCTCATGCGCACTTCCCCTTCCATATTGGAAATCTCGTATAAGATAGATAAATCGTAGTTTTTTAAAGCGTCCCTTGTCAAGGACAGCAAGGGGCTTTCAGCTTCGTATTTACTGGCTCATACTGCCGAAAGAAGGGGGAACAATGGCAGAATTTAGCCCGACCCGAACCCATGCAACCTGGAAGCCGCGCGTCAGCTCAGCGCACCTTCCCTATTACCGCTGCAGCGAATGCGGCGCCATTCTTGCCGGCATCGACGGCAACGTCGAAATCACGTGCACCAACGACGGTGAGCGTTCGCTTCTGTTCGAACCGCCGTACGGCCATGTCGATTTCAAGCCGAACTGCTGCGGCAAACCTATGGAGCGTATCGAACTCGTAGACGCCGCCGACGTCGAAGACCGCTTCAAGCTGACCTATCAGATTCTTGGCGGCATGAACAACAACTGCATCAACGTGAACTGGCGTTCCATCGACTCCACATGCAAGCCCCGCTGGTTCGGCCTCAAAACGTTCACTGGCATGCAGCACAAGTACGTCACACCCAAGAAGTGGCCGCCCGTGGTGTTCGCTCTGGCAGATGAAGACGCGTTTGCCTACTGCGACAAGAACCCCTGCGTGCAGTGCACCTTCCGCTGCAAGCGCGAGTTCGAGATCTACGCCTATGTAGAAAACATCGGCATGGTGGTTAAGCATCTTGACGAATGGGTAGCGCCTGGTAGCGCCAGCACCGACGACTTCGATTCGCCAACCGAGATCATGGAAAAGGCTCGCAAGGCCAAGGCCGAAAAAGGCGAATAGCCTCATGCGCCGACGCTCTTGCTCTAGCGAGAGGAACGTGCCCGAAACTAATCTGGAACACCTGGGGCCGGCCATACGGTAGCGGCGCCACGCGAGCACGCTGGCACGCCCGGAGCCAACTGCGCGATAGTTGCGCCTTGCCGACGGCCACGCAAGCACCCCAACACACCCGGAGCCAACCGCCACCCAGCAAGCCAGCATCGACGGCACCGACAAGCGCTCCGACACGCCCGGAACCTGCATACCAGAGTCCGGGGCGTGCTTAAGCCGACAAAGCAGCCTAGAACGCAAGGCGTCTGCAACAGATAAGTGCCCTGCGTCGTTGCGAACAGCGTCCCATTTCCTGTGTCCAGGAAATGGGACGCTGTTTTATAGCAAGAAACGCTATGTTCGATACGGGGCCGCTTTCGTGTTTGAGAAGGTTCCAATCAGGACGCCGAACGAAGGCTCTTGACGTGAGTCCCCGAGCAGGACACCAGATGGGGCATGGGGAGAAACGGGCATTCTTGCACGCACAGACAGCCAAGGATCATGGCAAGATATCGCTCAAATGTATTCTCAGAAGGGCTCGGACGGCAAAAGGGCCTCTTTCGGGCAAGATATTCGCGAAATGTATTCCCCAACACTGTTTTTCACTGCTTTTCGCCGCTTAAAACATACATAAGGAGCCTATGTTGCCAACAACATGCTGTTAGAGCATGCATTTCGGCGACATATTGCCATGAAGAGGCCTTTTTGCCGTCCGGGCCTCCTCTGGGAATACACGATAACCGTTTCTTGCCACTGTTTAATGCCCAGCCCTTTCATGCAGGACATTCAGGGGGGGGCGCCCGGCGAGGGGGTCAACGTCGGATGAGGGAAAGCGCCTGGCGAGGGGGTCAACGTCGGATGAGGGAGGGCGCCTGGCGAGGAGCCCGCGCTGACCGCGAAGGTGCTCCCGACTGGCGGCTCGCCAGGCGGGAACAGGGGCGATTCGGATTGGCGGCTCACCAGGCGGGAACAGGGGCAAGCCCGATTGGCGAACCACGCTATTTAATTGGCGGCATCCTCCGTTCGGCTAGTGCGCTAGCATTTCTGCTTCGAAGCCCTTTTCGATCACAGCTCCGACAAGCACTTCATCGGGCACGGAATCGCTAAGATGCACCGTGGCCTGCTTGCCCTCGAGATCGACCACCGCACTTTCAACGCCAGGCACCGCTTCCAACGCTCCGCGCACGCGACCTGCGCATTTGTGGCACTTCATGCCCTCCACGCGCAAGCGCTTTTCAGGGAATTGCAAAGCGGCTGAGCGCGAATTTACAGCGAAAGCGTTCGGGGCGGTCGGCATTCCGTCGCTAGAAGGAACATCGTTCGCCGTTTCGTTAGCCGATGGTAGACTGTTCGCTTCTTTGCTGGTCACAGCGCCAGCAGCGGCGCCAACGCCAGCGACTTCGTTGGCCGATGTTGGGCCGCTCGCTGCTTTGCCCACCGCACCCATCGACGTTGTGGATACGCGCTGCGGCTTCCACCCGCGCAAACGCAAAGCATTGGTGACCACGCATACCGAGCTTACGCTCATGGCCGCCGCCGCGATCATCGGGTTCAGACTGAAACCCGCCCACGCAAACGCGCCTGCCGCCACAGGAATGCAGATGGCGTTGTAAAACAGCGCCCAGAACAGGTTCTGCTTGATGTTGCGCATAGTGGCACGCGAAAGATCCAGGGCAGCGGGCACATCAGCCAAATCGCTGTGCATCAGCACGATATCGGCACTTGAAAGCGCAATATCGGTGCCGGCGCCAATGGCAATGCCCACATCCGCACGAGCCAATGCCGGAGCATCGTTGATGCCGTCACCCACCATAGCAACCGGAGCCTTCGCGGAAAGCTGGCGAACAATACGCTCCTTTTCGGCGGGCAGCACGCCGGCAATAACTTCGTCGGTCCCAACCTGACGCTGCACGGCAAGAGCGGTTCGCTCGGCATCGCCCGTGAGCATCACCGTGCGAATGCCCATCGCCCGCAACTGCGCAATGGCGGCAGCGCTGGTTGCTTTCGGTACATCCGCTACGGCAATAATGCCTACCAACTTGCCATCGCAAGCGAAATAGGTGACGGTCTTGCCTTCGTCGGCGAGCCCTTCAGCCTGCGAAGCATCCACCGCGATGCCGCACTCGGCCATCATGCGCGCATTGCCCGCATAGCACGCCGCGCCCGAAACACAGGCGGAAACGCCCTGACCAGGAACCTGCTTGAATCCGGAAACCAGCTCGGCAGACTCTTTTACCGCATCAGCACCGATGCCACCCGCTGCGTACAGCACCATCGCGCGAGCCAACGGATGCTCGGAAGGCTTTTCCAGTGCATAGGCAAGCCGCAGCAGCTCTTCGGCCCGCACGCCCTCCACTGGTAGAACATCAGTTACCTGCGGAGCCCCCTTAGTGATGGTGCCCGTTTTATCCAGCACCACCGTCTTCACGCCGCGCGCCGTTTCCAGCGCCTCGGCAGATTTCACCAGAATCCCGTTCGCGGCACCGCGTCCCGTGCCCACCATAATGGCAGTAGGCGTTGCCAATCCCAGCGCGCAGGGGCATGAAATTACCAGTACAGAAATCGCGTACGTAAGTGCCACGGAAAGCTCCGCCCCCACGGCGAGCCACACGGCAAACACCACCACCGCGATAGCGATAACCACGGGCACGAACACGCCGCTGATTTTGTCGGCCATCTTTTCAATGGGCGCCTTGGAACTGGTGGCTTCGTCGACCAGGCGAATAATGCCCGCCAGCACGGTTTCTTCGCCCACGCGTTCGGCACGCATCGTGAACCAGCCCGCCGTGTTCACGGTGGCGCCCGTCACCGCGCTGCCAGCATGCACGCTCTTCGGCAAAGGCTCGCCCGTAATAACGGATTCGTCGACCGACCCTTCACCTTCCAACACCACGCCGTCGACCGGCACCGATTCGCCCGTACGCACCATGAGCACGTCCCCAACGCGCACGCTTGCGGCAGGAACCTGCACTTCAACGTCGTCTTCCACGCGCGTTGCCATTTTGGGCGAAAGATCCATAAGCTTCGAAAGCGAGCTGGTGGTTTTACCCTTCGCGCGCGCTTCAAGATACTTACCCAGCGTGATGAGCGTCAGGATCATGGCCGCCGATTCGATGTAAAGGTTCATGGCGAAATGATGAGCGGCCGCCATGTCGGAATGACCCATGAAAAATGCCATGTTGAACAGCGCATATGCGCCGTAGACCGTGGCGGCGCCCGAGCCTAGTGCAATGAGCGAATCCATGTTGGGGGCGCGATTCGCCAAGGCGCGAAAGCCCACACGGAAGAACTTGAAGTTAATGAAAATGACGGGCACCAGTAGCACAAACAGGGTAAGCCCGTACACCATCATGTTTTCCATACCAGTGAGCACGCTGGGCAACGGCCAGCCGAACATGTCGCCCATAGAGATGTAGAACAGCGGCACCGTGAACACGAGCGAGGCAATCAGGCGGTGCAGCATACTCTTCTGCTCGGCTTCGGCGGTGGCGTTCGGATTGCTCGCAGCGACGCCTGAGCCTGTAGCAGCAGCGCCTGGCCCAGCGGGTGCGCCCGCCTGGCCTTTGGGGCTGGCGCCATAGCCCGCCTTCTTCACGGCTGCCTCAATGGCGGCTGCAACTTCGGCGGCATTGGCGTTGGCGGCAAGCTGCACTTCCATTGAATTCTTCAGCAGATTCACGGCAACACTCGCCACGCCGGGGACCGCACTGGTAGCTTTCTCGACACGCGCCGAGCAGGCAGCGCATGTCATTCCTTGAACATTGAAAGATATCTTCATGGTGTATCTCCTCTTAGAGTTTTGTGATTGGGGGGGTAAACTGCCGGCCGAGCGAACTGCCAACCAAACCGGCAGCAATCGGGATCCTCACGGACGGCAACTACGGCGGTAGTCTCGGCGGCGGTCGATATCTGCGCAAACGGGACAGTTGCAGCGACAGCCTCGGCGGCAGTCAGCAGCAGTCGGGATCCGCACGAAAGCCAACTTGACAGGCTGCGGTCGGGCACCAGCCGAGCAAACCCGCCCTTAGCGGGCGAAATGCTTGATGAGTTGCATGGCCTCGTCAATTACTTCGGTGTCACCTTCGCGTACGCGTTCGGTTACGCACGTTTCCAGATGGTCGCGCAGCAGCATTTCTGACACGGTATGCACGGCGCTTTCCGCAGCAGAAAGCTGAATGAGTACATCGCCGCAATAACGGTTGTCTTCAATCATGTTTTTCACACCATTCAGCTGACCGATGGCGCGATTCAGGCGCTTTTGCAATTCGCTTTGGAATTCGGCGCTGCGCTCCGTTGCTTTATGACGGCACTCGCATATACGCTTTGGAGCTTCCGTTTTTTCCGAGCAGCATGCTTTAGACAATTCTTCGCTCATGGTGACCCTTTTCGCTGATGAGAACGAGAGAGTCTCTTCTCCCCTTCTTCGTTTTACGCTGCAACTATATACCCCCTGGGGGTATTGTCAACAGGAAAAGTACCAACGGGTTAACTTTTTCTTTGAACGCGCTACTGGAGGTTGCTAGCACGCGGGCCTCACTCGGCGGGGCCGCTTGACCGGCGCCTCCTTGCCGCCGCCCCACCCTGAACCCTCCCCGCGAATGCCGGCTCTCGAGATTCGGCGAGTCTATCGGCGTCAGAGACCCGTAAGCGGCGCTTCGCTGATGCTGGCTTTTCCGTCAGCGCTCGACACCCCACAACACCACACACTCCTTTGGCAGCGTCACCCCGCCCGACAAGAAGCCGCCCGCGCCCCGTTCCGCCGCCCATAAGGGCGGCGCCGTGGTTGCGATCGCTCGCGCTGTTCGGCGGCGGATGGCAAGATCTGCGCACTATGCATGATTCGAGGGGCCCGTGCGGCGAAAAGGGGCCCTTCCTGGCAAGATCTTCGCGCAGTGCATCCTCCAACGGCGATTTGCGGGGCATTTCGGATGCATGGCGCGCATATCTTGCCAAAGCCAGCTCGTTTCGGATGCATGGCGCGCGAATCTTGCCATGAACTGGCGATTTTCCCGCCCGAGGCCGCTTTCGGGATGCATGGAGCGCAAAACTTGCCACGGATTGCCGCCCGGGAACGCACCGCGGCGAAATCTTGCCACGGCAAAGCGCCCGGGAGTGCATCGCGCGAGAACCTTGTCACCGTCGGACGCCGGGGGAACGCATTTCGCGGGCATTTTGCCATCGGCGAGCGCCCGGGAACGCATCAGGGCACAATCTTGCCATCGCCAGGTGCCCGGAAACAAACCAATGAAGAACTTGCATAACCGGCATCTAACAATTGTGTATAAAAGCCTCACCCGCAACCAAGCCGAGTACAATAAGGAGATTGGATTTTAGGGAGTTTTAGAATACATATGACCAATTCAAACGAACCACCGCGCCGACCAGCGCGTCGCCAACCAACCCGCCGTTCCACCACGCCCCGCACTTCCGTGCCCAGCGCACGTGACGAGCTTGAGCGCGAACGCGAGTTATACAGCCAGCACGACCCCACGGCTTCGTTCATGCACGAACGCGTGCAGAACAAACCAGCAGGTCAGGAACGCGGCGCATCGCCTGCATTCCCTGCGTATGCAGGTGCCGGCAACGATCATATTGCCCATTCGCGCGTTGCCACGAACCAGCCTGCCCAAACAAACCAGGGGCACACGGCCAATAGCAACATGTCCAACATGTCGGCCTGGGATCAGCACGCTTCCGCAAGCGCAAGCCAGCGCATGCCGCGGGTCGAGGGCCAGCGCCCCAACATGCAGGGCAGTCAGCGGATGCCGCGCGTTGCAATACCGCAAGATGCTAACCAGCACGTAGGCGCAGGCGACCCTTCCGCAAGCCAGCGCATGCCGCGCATGCAGCAAAACGGCAACGAGCAGGCGCGCCCATCCCGCCGCGCTGCCAACAGCCAGCGCGATCAGCGCCCCAGCGCCCAGGCAAGCCAGCGCATGCCGCGCGTTGAAGGTCAGCGCCCCTCCGCGGCTCAACGCCAGCAGCGCCCCGTTCGTCGCGGCGCCGCAGCTTCGCAACCCAGCCAGAGCATGCGCGTTCAGGCAGCACAGCCGCAGCAAGACCAGCCTTCACAGCAGATACCCGTAGTGCAAAACATGCGCGGCAACGACCCGTCTGCCTATTCGCGCGCTAAATACCAGCGCACCAAAGAAGGCGCCCAAAAGGCTTCGCCCACCAACGCATCCACGTACCAGGCAGCTCGCTACCTGGGCAACAACAACTATGCGCCCAAGCAGAAGGCCGACTTCTTTACGCGCGGCAGCCTTATCGCCGTTGCCGTTGTTGTGGTGCTTGCCATCGTTGGCATATTCGCCTTCAACAACTGGATGGGGTCGAAGCCGGTTGAGGTCACGCTAAACGGCGACCAGGTAACCATTTCGGGCGCCGAGCGCAGCGTTGGCGGCCTTCTGGACAACAACGTAGTTTCGGTAACACCTGGCAACTACGTAGCCGTCGATGGCAGCACCATCCGTCAAGGTGAAGGCACTCGCTGCACCGCAAAGGTGAACGGAAACGACACCGACGATATGGGCATGCACTTGAACGGCGGCGACAAGATCGAGATCTCCAATGGCACCGACATTACCGAGCCCTACACCGACAGCGAACCCCAAACCCTTCCGCACAAAACGGAACTGAAGGGCGTTGGCGCAGTTCACCTGTACAGCAACAATGCCCAGGACGGCGAACAGGTAACGCGCACAGGCAAGGAATCGGGCGTCACCACCACGGTTACCACCAAAGAACCGATCGACAACATCGTTCAGTACTACAACGTGAACAGCAACGGCGACAAGGTTATTGCGCTCACGTTCGACGACGGCCCATGGGATAAGCAAACCGACGAGATCCTGGACATCCTTGAACAGAACGACGCCAAGGCCACCTTCTTTACCGTTGGCCAATGCATTAGCGGGCATGAAAAGGAACTGCAGCGCGCCGCAAGCATGGGCTGTGAAATCGGCACTCACACGTGGGACCACGCAGAGGGCAGCGGCGAAGGCGTAAGCCTTATCAAGATGTCGACCGACGAACGCAAGCAGGAAGTGCAGAAGGGCCTGGAGGCAATCAAGAACGCCACCGGCCAGGAAGCAAGCACTATTTTCCGTTGCCCAGGCGGCAATTTTGACACTTCGGTTGCCACCGACCTTGAAGGCATTGTTACGGCGGAAATCGGCTGGAACGTTGATACCACCGACTGGAAGAAGCCCGGCGCCGACGTTATTGCCCAGCGCATCCAGAGCGCCGGCCCCGGCAACATCATCCTGATGCACGATGGCGGCGGCGACCGCAGCCAGACCATCGAAGGCCTTCGCCAGGCGCTCCCTAAGTTGAAGGAACAAGGATACAGCTTCATCACCGTACAGGAACTGCTGGAAAAGTACCCCTATCAAGAGGGCCAAACGAATTAGAGAAAATCAGCATAAAAAGAATAAAAAATATACCACTGCGAGCGAGCCGTGGTACGAATAGATAGCATGGGGAACAATCGAGATGAAAGATTGTTCCCCATTTTTTTATATTTTCGATAAGTAGATTTACTTTTCGATTGCATAAACGCTGTACGTAATTTTTACGGTCATGTCAGACTCAGCGATGATTGCATCGAAGATGAGCTGTGTTTTATAGCTCGATTCCTGTTCCACACGGGGTGATAAGTGGTATGTCGTTTCAATGGCAGCAGTATCAGATTCCACCATGCAGTCCATGGCTTTGTATGCTGACGTTTCGGTAGGGAACGAATGTGCTGTGTAGCCGGATTCGTTGCTGGATTCACGGATTAAGATATACGTAGGTTTTGCCATAATAGATACGTCCTTTCTGAAATGTGAAATATGGTTTTACGCAGACCTGCACTCGGACGAGGTGCCGTATTAAACCGCTCTCCCTGTTCCTCGGGCACGGGAAGCAAGGAGAGCGGTTCCTCTTCGCCTATGGTATAGCGGCTGACGCCGAACCTCGTACGCACGCTTCATTGCAAACGCGGCTCAGCTCGCAAAGTGGGAATCGAGCACCTACCCTTACTTTCCTGCCTGGTTGGTGCTAGTTCGGACTTCTACCGATTTCGCGATATAAGCAGGGCGGCGCTTGGTTTCGATGTAGATGCGTGCGATGTATTCGCCGATCACACCCAGCGTTACCAAAATGAGCCCGCCCATCAAAAGGAGCACGCACAGAAGCGTAGGATAGCCCGATGGCATGGCGGGGTTGATAAATTGCTCGACAACGACTTCGACCAGCAGAACCAACCCGACAAGCGTGGCAACGAGACCCGCCACCGCGGCAATTTTCAGCGGAAACGTGGTAAACGAAAGCACTCCGCCGATGCCGTAGCGCATTAGTTTCCGGAACGACCACTTGGTTTCGCCCTCAACGCGATTTGCCGGCGTGTAGGGAAACGGCAACGTCTCGAAACCTACCCAGGCAAACATGCCTTTCGAAAAGCGGAAGCTTTCCGGCATAGAAAGAAGCGCATCGGCCACCCTGCGGTGGAACACGCGAAAATCGGAGGCATCGGGCATGACATTGAGCCGAGAAGTTGCATCGAACGTTTTGTAGAACGCGTGCTTGAAGAAGCTCAGCACCGCACCTTCGTTTCGATGCTCTTGGAATGCGGCTACGCAATCGGCGCTAGGGTTGGCCTGCAGCATGCGGTACATTTCAAGCAACGTTGCAGGAGGCTGTTGCAAATCTGCGTCCATCAGGCCAACCGCATCCCCTTCGGCATGTTGAAGGCCTGCGAGCAGGGCGCTTTCCTTGCCGAAGTTGCGGGAAAAATCGACCACAACGATACGTTCGGCCGATGCAGGAGTGGGCAGCTCATGCAGCAGGTGCGACGTACCGTCGGAGCTGCCGTCGTTCACTAAAACCAGCTCGTACGACACTCCCGAGGTGGCAAAAGCATCATCCACCGCGCCGAACAGCAGCGGCAGCGATCCTTCTTCGTTGTAGCATGGCACGACAATGGAAAGATCCACCGCAAGCCCCCTTTTCGCTTGATTACCGCGTCCGATTGTACGCCTAGCAGCAAAACAAACCCAGCGTGTTGCCGAAATGCAACATCCTAGAAAAATAGGGGTGGCTATCGTTTTCCCGCTTTCGATTTTGTGTCAGGTTGCAATGGAACCTGCGCGTGGGGTTCGGTACCAGCCACTATGCCACAAGTGAAAAAGCGAGACCTGCCCCCTATTTTCTCACCTGCCGGATTTCAGTTTCACAAACACGTTGTGCAGGGCGCCATTCTTGGCGGCATGGATAGCGCCGCCTAACGCCAAGCACTTCGACGCATTGCGCTGTTGCAAGGGCTTCAAGCACAGGCGCAACGCCTGGCTGTCGGCTTGCGCACAGGGCACCAACTCGTTGAACAGATCATCGGCAAACACACCTTGCAGCCATTCCTTCTGCGCAGAGCCGCTCATGCCGCTTTCCTTCTGCTTGTTACGCTCCAACGCCGAAAGAATGTAGCGCGCATACAGCGCACCAAGCGTGGCCTTGGCGCTGGCATCAAGCAAGCCCCACGAATTCAGCTGGTTGCACAACATTTCAATGCGCGCGCGATGCACCTCGTAGTAACGCGGCACAAACTTGCTGGTTAGGTTGCCCGCCTCGCGCTTGGCGTAACGATACAGCGGTGCGCCAATCACGTTCAGGCCAGGCAAATCTTGGAACACGCGGATGTTGAATTCAATATCTTCGATAAGCGGCAAATCTTCGGTAAAGGTAAAGCCGCCCTGCTGCAGGTAGCTGCGCTCGTACACCTTGTTCCAGGCGTAGCCGTAATGCGTACCCTTTTCGAACTCCAACACGTGCTTGCGCAGCTTGGTTTTTCCCAAATGCGCCGATTCCTGGCTGAAGGTGAATTCCTGCACGCGTTCCACCTTGCCACCAGCGTCGTAGAATTCTTCCACATGACCCACCATAACCACTGGCGCTTCGTGCTGCTGAAGCGAGTTATACACACTCTGTAGAAAGGTGAAATCGTAGCGATCGTCGGGGTCGGGGAACCACACATAGCGCCCCCGAGCAGCGGCAAATCCCGTATTGCGCGCCGCCGAAAGCCCTCGGTTCACCTCGTGCGAAACAGCGCGAATGCGCGCATCGGCGGCGGCGAACTGCTGCGCGATGGACAAGCTGCCGTCGGGCGAGCAATCGTTCACCACAATGGCTTCCCAATCGGTGAACAGCTGGTCTTGCAAATCGCCCAAGGCGGCGGCAAGGTAAGGCTCGGAGCCATATGCAGGTAGAACAACCGAAAAGAATGGGGCGGTAGAGGGTTGGGCTGGGACGTCTGCGGTGCTCACCGGGCCCGTAGCTTCTGCAGCGCCTGCACAGCTACGGGCAGCATCGGCGTAGGCAGCTGCATCGCCGCGCCCATGCGCAGCGGCAGCGTCCGCGGCATCGACGCTCACGACGCCATTACGCCCCCGCGAGGCGGACGTACCGTTCGCTTCGCCCTTGCCGTGATGTCGTTTTCCCATATGCCCAGCGCCCCTCATGAACTCTAAACGCTTCGGCGTCAGCGCGCGCCGCTATTCCAAATACTTGCTTATGTCAGATATCTTAACAACTACAACGCCGTCGATGGTTGCCACCGAACCATTGGCAGGATACAGCGACATGTTCGCGAATTCACTGGAACGAATAACCTTGGCGCATTCGTCGAACGAGCAGTAGTTGAAGCTCTGCCCCGCAAACTGCTTCATTATCACATCCCAAGAACGCATGTTGTTCTGGTAGTGGTTGCCCCAAACCATGCCCCACTTCGCATAGCTGCTTGCGTGAACGTAGGAATCGCTGGTGTTCGGAAAGTTGCCCGCTTCGGGCTTGCCGGCAATCAATACCTTCGCACCCGCCTGCACATCGGGGTTCGCATCAAGCACGCCGGCAATTCGGGTGGCCAAAGAAGCAGTTTGGTTCTGGCATGCCTGCATAACCTCGGCATCCGCATTCGACTGCAGCGCGTACGACCACGCCCCTACGGCAATAAGGCAACAGCAGCCGACGGACATAGCCTTCGCGGGCATGTGCAGGCGCACATTGCCTCGGTCGGGCGAATCGAGCAAAAGCTGCACCAACAGGGGCAGAAGCAGAAAAGAAGCCATGAAACCGCCCAGCATAAGCAGGGTTGGATACCCGTAGCTGGAAACGATAACCAGGATAACGTTGGCGGCAAAGGGGATAAGCACAACACAAAGCAGCGCCATAGCGGTCGCCCCCAAACGCTTCACGCCGCTGATCGCAGCAAGACGGACAAACGCAACCGCCGCAATAATCATGCCAACAGCCGCCACGTACACCCAGCCAAAATGGTTCCCGAGAATGCCGTGGCTGAACAAGCCGTCAAAAAAGGCAACGTATGCGCTGGGGACAGACGACGTCAAAGAACCCAGGATACTGCCAGCGCCAACCGAGGAAGCTCCGCCATAAGCAGAAAGGCCAATGCCCAACACAAACAGCGAAAGCTCGGTAAGCGCGTAGTAGAGGACAGCACCCGCCGCGCACACCACAACGGCAATGCCAAGGAACACCGCAAGCTGCTTGGCACTGAGCGAATCGGCACTGAAGCCTTCTTCACGGTAGGGGTTCTGAGCTTCGCCACGAGCATCGCATGCCGGCGACGCCAGCGATTCAGAGCCGCCGCCCATAAGCGAGCGAACCATCACCAGCAGCACCGCAACGCAAAACACGCCCAGGCTCGCTTGATAGCAACCGAGCGAAAACGCCAACAACGCAACCGCCCCAACAAGGGCAACTGGCTTGCCAACAGCCCCAACGCGCCCTGCCAGGCATGCTGCCAGCACCGCGCATAAAAACGAGAGTGCATACGAATTCGAGCAGTAGTAGTACGTGATGCAGCAGGAAACGAAGGGCGAAGCGATGAACAGAATGAAGAAGCATACCGCAGGCAAGCGCGCTTGATGCCCAGCCTATCTATCAGCGCAACAATGCCCAGCGCAAACAAGGCAATGGTGATTGCGGAGGTAAGAATAGGCGAGCACAGCCCAAACTTAGCGCAGGCAGCAAACAGCAAGCCCCAACGCCCCAAGCTAATATCCCAAGCATGCGGAATAAAGCTTCCGTATCCATTGGGGTTGCTCAAAGAAACAACCGCATCGGGGTTCGAAAGGCCGTTCAGGTACATCTGCGCATGGCAGATCATGCCCACCGCAAAGCACACCACCAGCAATTTTGCGTTGCGAGTAAACCAGAGCTTCACCTTGGAAAACTCCGTTTTCTCTGCCGTTGATTCACTTTCTAATCCCAAGATAACCTCCCGATGCTTTCAGCGAGAACCTGGTACCTGTCCCTTTTCCCACCACGGAAAGCCTACTCCCCTTCAGCCTTTTCCATACCGCTTTTTCGAATCTTGTTACCAACAAAGCGTCCCATATCCTCAGCAAGGAAAGCAACGCCCTGCGTGCGCACCGCACGGACAGCACGGGAAGCAAGATAGCGCACATAAGGAACATGCGACATATGAGGAACGGGCTTGCCAAGCACCTCGAAGTAGAAGCGCTTCTTCGCAACTGAAAGTTTCCCGCACTCAAGCACATAACGCTCCGGCAAGCGCTCAAACAGCTCGCGCGTCTTCTGCCGAACAACGGGATTGTCCCAGCCGTCATCCAAAATGGCACCATTGACGTAATTGAAGCCACGTAGGGCATGGGCGCACCAAATACCCTCGTCGGTTACACCCAGCTGTTCCATGATCGCAGTCATGTCGAGCCAACGGTTGAAAGGCAGTGCGACCTTTTCGTCCGATCCATGGTTCTTGGTTGAGCCAGGCAAATCGTTTCGATAGCAATAGAATGGCTTGTCCAGGTAAACAATGGACTGCGCCTGACAGAGCGTTTCAACTAAAAAGGGATTGTCTGCCCAACCAGCACCAGGGTACGGACGGAAACGTATCCCCTTTTGGTTCAAGAATTCGCGGCGGTACAAAGCAGACCAAATGGAAGGGTGCCCTTCAATAAGAACAGGGGCATCTTCCAAAACGAATGGCTTCTGCGATGTTTTCAGGCTGCCAAACAGAAGGCTAGGCTTCTTAACCAACGTTTCAGGATTGTCCCATTTGGCCAAATCGTACCAAGGGGTTTTGACTACATCGATTTGATCGCCAAAGCCGTCAGCGAAATCGAGCATTTCGGCAAACATACCGGAAAGAAGGTAGTCATCGGGCTCTACGATGGCAATGTATTCGCCCTGAGCCATATCTAAACCGCGATTGCACGTTGCACCATAGCCCTCGTTGGCCTTATCGATGCAAATAATGCGCGGATCCCTGCTGGCGTGTTCATGCATAATGGCCGACGAACCATCTTTAGACCCATCGTTCAGGCAAATAATCTCCAGCTCATGCAAGGTCTGGGAGCGCACACTGCTCAGGCACTCGTCCAGTAAACCCTCAACGTTGCAAATCGGAATGATGACCGATACTTTTGGCGCTGCACCTTCGTTGGACACCAAATCCCCTATCTCATAGAAAAATGCGCGGAGCATATACTCCGCGCATTACCTTAACGCATTTATTTGCCGGTTTTGCAACGTACGCAAAATGCACCCTTAAAGAGCAGCCACCTTCGGCTCGGGAACAATCTCCCTGGGGTCTTCACCCTTTTCTGCGGCGGCAATTACCTTTGCCCAGGTTGCTTCGTCGCGATAAGCAAGCCACAGGCCCGTGCTTGCGTCGACTTCGCCCGCATAGGGGCCCGTGCCGGAGACAAAGGTGATTTTGTCTGCGTTCTCGGCAAAATCAACTACCAATGCAGACAAACCCTTTGCGTCCCAATTGGTGGAGCAGTTTGCAGAAAGCACGTTGGCAAAAGAAGCTGCCGAAGAAGGATCGGAAGCAACCTGCTTGATACCAGACTGAACAATGGCACGGTCCTGAATCTGACGACATGCATCCAAGTCGTTCGCATACTGCTTACGCGAACGCGCCAGCACCAATGCTTCCTTGCCGTTCAGATCCTGATCGCCTTTGGTAAGACTAATGTGATCGCCGGAAACAATGTCTTGAAGCTGCATGTTGATGGGTACATTCGCGGTTAGGCCACCCAGACCTTCAACGAAGTCCTCAAACTGCACGAAGCTCATGTCCATATAGTACTTAGGGGTGACGCCTGTCAGGTCGGCAACCGCCTTCATGGACTCTTCAATACCAGCAGCGTGGTAAACCTCGTTGAGCTTAACCTTCTGACCGTTGAGCTGCGTTTCCGTGTCACGAGGAACGGAAACAATGGAAATGGCGTAGGTCTTCGGGTCAACGCGGACCAACATCATCACGTCGCTGCGGCCAGTGCCGTCAGAATAATCGGGCTTGCTGATTTCGACTGTACCCGTACGCGAATCGTTGCCCACAAGCAAAACCCAGAAGGGCTCGGTTTCCGTCGATGCGGCATCGCTCACCTGCACGTCTTCGTCTTTTTGCTGCGGCTCCTGATTCTGACAGCCAACCAGCGCACATGCCATTACGCCACAAAACGCAACAGCAAGAAGCTTTTTCAGCATCTTCATTATTCGCTTCCTTCTTCCTGATTTTCTTCATTCGATGGAATAATTGCCGTTGATTCAACATCGAGCCCGGAAGGATCTTCCCCGGCATCGACGACTTCCATAAGGGTTTTCCAGCCTTCAGGGTTTTCGTAGCACAACCACAAACCACCCGATTCAGCATTGATGTCGCCCTTTGAAGGGCCAGTAGCGCTATAAAACGTTATCTTGCCTTTGCTCCCCGCAAATTGCATAGCCAAAGACACGATATCCGATGTACGCAGATCGGTACCCACGAAACCAGCAAGATCGAGCACCGTCCCTGGCAATTCTGGCAGAGGCTTACTTAGCGCTTTATCAACAATTGCCATAGCAAGCTGGCGAACGTTTTCTTGACGATGTTTGTCCTGGTCGGTGCCGTATTCATGGCGCGCACGCGCAAACAGCTGAGCCTGCTGGCCGTTCAATGTTTGATAACCCGGCTGCAAAGTTAATTTTTCGCCAGTAAGGGCATCCTTATAAGAAAGCTGGATATCAACATTAACGCCTACGCCACCTAAAGCATCAACGATGTTCTCCAGTTCGGAGAAATGGACTTCGGCGTAGTGGGAAATATCCACCCCCGTTTGCTGAGAAACCGCCTTGATGGACTCTGCCGCACCACCAATATTGTATGCCTCATTGATTTTCACCAGACGCCCATCGCTGGTGCGATAAGGCGTATCGCGTGGGACAGAAACCATGGTTACTTGACGATTGGCAAGATCAACGCGGAGAAGAATCATAACGTCGGAACGCTGATTGTCGCCCGATTCGTCTGCTCTGCCCGAAGTGCCTGAACCTTCGCGCGAGTCGGACCCTAGCACAAGCATATAGAAGGGCTTGCCCGATTCCGCAGGAACAAGAACACTTTCCACGCCTTCGGATTCGCCCGAAGCGAGCTGGGCGTTAAGCTGAGAAGAAAACCACAGGGCATACGCACCCGTCGCAACAAGCAGCGCCGCAAGAATCGCGAGCACCATCAAAGCAATGCGCTTGGGCGTGGGACCCTTACGATGCCTGCGCGATTTTGCCACATACAAGGCAGCATTGGAGCGAGACTGGGCAACAGGAGCATGGGGGCCGCTAGACCCCTGGCGGGCCGCATGCTTGCCCCTATATGCGCTGCTTTCCCGTTCCACCGTACCGGTACCTTTCGAATTTGCCGGATCAAACCAAAAAAGAATATCACGAGATAAAATACGCCTGATAATCGGCAAGAATTATCCAAACCGCGTTCACGGTAGCTGTTCTCTGCGCCACACGCGGAACAACGCCTGGTATGCCTTATGCATTGGAGAGCGTCACGGCCATGCGCAGGGCAGCAGCAAGATCGGGACGCCGCTGGTCCAGCAGAATAAGTAGGGCCGCAATTCCCCGCACCCTACTTGAACGCTGCGTCAATGCGATACAACCTCATATCCCCCTCGCTCAAAACAGGAGTGAATCCTGGCGTTTCATCGTTGATGGTTTCGATACCCTCCCAATCTGCATCTTCGTAGCGCAGCTTGCTTACCGTGCGGCCTTCGCCCGAACCGCAATCAAGCAACAGCACATACTGAACACCCGATTCCCTTACCGCGTTCCATACCGTTTGCGACGTGGACACACTGCTAAGAGCAGTGCGGATAAGGCGCCCTGTTTCCTCTGAACCAACGTAGGCATCGGGCGAAGAGCGCCTGAAAAACGTATTCAGCCCTTCTATTCCGTAAGCGTAGCAACTGCCGTCGTTGGGAAAGTTGGCCACCACGGCACCTTCGGAAATAGCCTCCATGCACTTCTTGACGAAGGCGTCTTCTTCGCCGGTAAAGTACTTTTCCCAAGAATAGCGCTGCTTAACCTGCTTATGAACCGCCATAAGGCCAGCCCTGATGTCGCTATCGCCAACCTTGGTATGCAGGGGGAAGAATTGAACAGCAAGCATCAGTGCGAGCAATGCTGCAACGGAGATAGAAACAGCACGTGTTGCGCCGCACCCCCCAAGCCGCTTTTCAAGCTGCGTCTTCAGGCCTTCGAACAGCCAAGCAAAGCCCATTGCAGCCAGCGGAATTGCAAACAGCGCAGCCATAGCGCCGGTACGGTAGTAGTCGGTGTACCAGAAGCCCGCAAGCAGATGTTTCACGGCTCCTTCGGTGGTAACCCCGATGAACCATATTGCGAATGCAAGTAAGAACGCAGCCGTAAGCCACAAGTACCGCCGGTCTTTGCAGGTGCGCACCAAACCGATAAGCACCAGCAAGGCAAGAAACGGCTGAATGCCCGTACGCTCCGAGAACATAAACATCCCGCCAGCCAAAACGGCTTGAACAGGGGAAAGAAATGCTTCCCAGGTATACGAGACAACCGATTGAAGCGGCGGCGCGCAATACAGCGCAACCCACCCTAAGCACGCACCCGCAAGCAAAGCAGCCGCCAGCGCTATCCGCTTAGCGCCAGGGCGGGTGTGACTTGCTTCGCCCATTGGGCACAGCAAAACGCCAATGCCAAAGGCAACCGCCCAGATGCCCAGAGTAAATGCGCCGTTGGGTTGCGCAATGGCGACTGCAACAACGCAGACGACAAATGAAAGAGCAAGCGGGGCGCGAGAGCCCCTGCCCCGACACTGCTGCACCATTGCCACCAAAAGACCCATTGCACCAGGGATCAGCGCAAAGGAAAGCAGGTTGGGCAGAAGCTGGCCGCGCACCACAAAGCCCCAGGGGAATGCACAAAAGGCAACGGCAACAATGGCACCAGAAGCAACAACCACGTATTCTTCCTTGCCGGAAAACAGCTGCCGCAGCATAAACAGCAAGCCGACGGGTAAAACAACTGCGCATACGACAAGCGTCATAGCGTTCGACGCAAGTGCCACAGAATCCCCAAACAGTGACGCCACAATGGCAGCAGCACCATGCCAAACCGCCGGGTAGTATCCACCCGTGCCACCCAGCGTAGCGTAACCATTGGCGCTGAGCATTGAATAAAAGCCCGTGTCCAAGAACGATCGGATTAGCGTGTAATGGGCAGCAGAATCGTCCAAGCGGCAAAACGCGTAAGGGCTGCCCATGGCGTGCAAGAGCACAACGCAAGAAATTAGCAGCGATGCGCCCACATACAAGCCAATAAGCTTCCACGGGATGGCGCCCAATCCAAACGTAGCGTCCGAACCGGGGGCGCCGTGCTGCGCGAACGCGAAGCGTGATGCCCCATACACTACGAGCGAAATGACTAGCGCCGCAAGAAACAGAACCCACGCCGGACACGCAGCACCCGCAACCTGGAGCACAATGCCTAGCGCCGCAAGAAGGACAACGGAAAAAGCAGGCGCCACCGCAAGAGCGCTAAATGAACCCAACCGAACCGCGCGCCCAGCAAAATAGCCAGGCGCGTACAAAACAGCAACGCTAGCCAAGCAAGCAGCAGCAAACAGAAGCCACATAGAAATCCTCACGGACAAAAAATACTGTACCGTTGAATTGTAGCAGGTGGGCAATAAGGGCAGACGCTATCCTTACCGCCCGATAAAGTAAACCCTTGTTTTTTCGCCTGCAGTTTTCCCGACATAACAAAGCGAATGCCAGCGATACGGCCCTGTGGACTCAAAGTGAGGCAGGGACTAGAGAGGTCGCCGATTCACAGAATCAGCGACCTCTTGATTTTTCGGGATGGGTAAATGATTGAAGAGTTCAAAAGCGTCAACGACGCAGATCGCATTACCCAACTCCCGTGGGATTAAAACGGACGATCAAACAAAACCCAACTCATGGGGGAGGGCTACCACTCCGTAGTCAATAGCAGCAAAATCCTTTCCTCGATAAAGCGGCGAAGAGCGCTATCTCAAGAGCACGAAATTTAAATGGTGTTTACCCTTTATTCGTTTGACTGAGATTTGAGGTCGTTAACTTTCGGTTACTTGGGTAAAGCCGAAGCCATCATTTGAAATGCAGCAACCTATGCTTCCCGCGAGAAGCACCCTATCCCGGAAGCCCATCTTGATAGATCTGCCTATGTCCATGCACGAAATACGCTCGTCCCTAAAGGCCTCTCCGGCAATAAAGGAAAACACCATCAACGAAACTTGGACAAACTTCTTAAAGCGCTCAACTATAAGCGATACAACTCAGGCAAAGTCGGACGCTCCTAAGATATTCCCTTTAGCAAGCTCGTACACAGCCCACCGCACGCCCGCCAACACCGCAAGGCAGACGATCCCATCACGAGGGCCGGATGGAATGCGCTTTCAGCCGCAAAAGCTTCAGAAAGGAAAGCCGCCAGGCAAGAATGAACTGCCTCCCATTTCTTGGACATGAGAAATAGGAGGCCCCTTTATGTCTGGAAACGCTCGTTACGACGTCTCGATGAGGCTACACGCTGTCGAGCTGTACGAGCAGGGATGAGGCCGCGACAAAATCGCATCCCTGCTGGGCATGTCCCTGGGAACCGTGAGAGAATGGTTGGCAGTCTACAGATCCGTTGGCATCGAGGTGCTGGTCATGACGGGCGGGAAACACGCGACATATTCGTTCGAGACCAAGCTGGCAGCGGTCAGGGCGGTCGTGGACGAGGGGATGACCAAGCCCGCGGCCATGGCAAGGTTCGGGATAACCTCCACCACCTCCCTCAAGACCTGGCTAGGGGCGTATCGGGAGGGCGGGCCGGATGCGCTCAGGCCAAAGCCCAAAGGCAGGCACAGGGGGACGTCCCCCCCGCCCAAGAAGACGACACGAGAACAGGAGCTCGAGCGACGGATCCGGAAGCCGGAAGCGGAGAACGCCTAATTAAAAAAATCGATAGCTCTGAAGGCGGAGAAGCGCTCTCAAACCGCGATAAGGCGGTCGTCGTGAACGGGCTTTCGGGGCAGCATCCCCTCTCCGACCTGCTCGAGTGCGCCGGCCTCGCCAGTTCCAGCTGCTACTACGCGCTGGCGCACCCGGCCAGGCCGACCAGGCCCGAGCTGCGCGGGGCGGACGCGGAGATCTTCTCGCGCACCG
>JABLTK010140512.1_pt1 | contig 27151 bp, 20 predicted proteins | sample 7160131 | NCBI WGS metagenome assembly JABLTK01 (sample SAMN14651221, study PRJNA627086) | human gut metagenome | isolation source: feces | host: Homo sapiens
AACTCTTCCAGCGCTCATTTCGTCCCTTCATAATAAGGGAATTCGACGCTCGTCTCAGAAGAATGATTTTCAGTCTTCTGGCAATGAAGAAGTAGAGAATCGTGTTCGTGAGGTCAATGTCGATGTTTTTGGTGTGGATGATACAAATGAAGGTGATGGACTGGGACAGGAAGGTAGTGTCGATACTAACGACAATCGAAAGGATGATACCCTAACAAGTCTTCGTGAAGATGCTTCGAATTCCGATACAACTGAATCCGAAGAAAGCGGATATGAAGATATTAAACCTCCAAAACCAACTAAGCCAGTTGATCCTTCTATCCCGCGATATGGGAAACGATTCCGATTTAGCAATCGTTATGTGCGGATGCAAAAGTTAGAAGCGTCTAATGAGACGTATTATCCTCCTGACCATATCCGTGATGGTCATCTATGGCCTATTCGTAAAGAACTTAATGAACAGGAATCGCTTGTTTTAGAGTCACAGCGCATGCGTGTGATACGGTGGCTACCGTTATATGAAAATCTAACTGCCTTTCTGGACATTGAGAATGATTTGCACAAATACATCTCTCCAGCAGAAATGAAGCGACTCCAGTCACTAAAAGGAGAGAAATTGACTCGATACAGACAACAACTGACATCAAGGATGTTGGAACAGAAAAGGAGAGAGAATCGATCGTCAAGAGAGAAACGAAGGAAGAAACTTGCTCGTCAGGTGAAGAGAGTGGAAGGAGGAGTTTGTGAAGGATGTACCATGCCTGAGCGAGAAATACATATCGATGAAAAAGAAGTGACAAATATTGTCATTCGAAAATTCATAGGAAATACAGAAGTTAAGATGAATCAAAACAGTATGTATTTGGTAATGAATTCCATTCAGATGTGTATCCTTCGAAAGATACTCCTTATCAAGTATGTGGTGTCTGTGTGACTACTATCAATCGAATGTTCCTTCTTCCTCATCTCTTATATCGATGGTCAGGGTATTGTCTCTCTCATTCTATCATTCTTAAGACCACTTGTCATGGTGTTGAATGGACCTGCTTCTGATCAGACAGCTATGCTCAACTTTCTCTCTCGAACCTATCTCCCGAATCGTCTTATCACCATTCTCTATCTTATTCCTCCTTCTTCTTCAGAAAATGGACAGTTTCCTGTGAATAAACTGCGAAATTTGGGTATTCGGAATATCGTGGGAACGCACTTTCAAATTCTGGATATGGATTTGTGGCCCACCGTGAATCTGTATGATACTCTGATGTCTCTCCCAAAATCTCTTATTGAAAATGATCATGCAGCTGTAATTCTTCCTGTCTTCTTTTTTGATCGCAAACGGATCTTACAGCGATGTGATTCAATTCGAACATGTGTTCAACTGTAATTACTTTACTCTCATTTCATGAATAGAACAGTAGAATTCATGCCAGAAACAAAAGATGAATTGATAGCTTGTATGATCACAAAGAATTGTCAATCATCGAAGAATGGAATTCGTACTCACATGTATGTGATGCCAGAATGGTTTACGTCTCATTCATCCAATGTTTCTGCAATTCGATGCTTCATCACAGATTTTCAGGAACCGTACGTGTTACTACGTTATGGAGAATCAACTCCTCTCTTCGACGAACGATTCATCAATTATGGATATAACAAAGTCCAGCTCATTGAACATTTACGGTCTGCGGGATATCAGTTCTATATTCTCAACAATCAGTATGCTATTGATTTACCGCATCCTGATTCCTCTTATCGAAAGAACTATTTGAAGGGTATTCATAGAGAAAAAAGTGATATGCGAAGTGTATATGCTGTGTTCCAACGTGAATTAAACGAAAAGTATAAGAATGTAACTCCGTTTAAGATTTGTAAATCTGTTCAAACGGAATATTATACGTCGGTATGAAGTGTTTGTTAGAAGAACTCATATTATTCATGAGGGATTGGGTTCAAACTCTTCCAGCGCTCATTTCGTCCCTTCATAATAAGGGAATTGCCCTCTTTCGGAGATATCTTCATGTTTCAAGTGTATCTGTCAATCTGTGATAACACTCATTCTGTAGAAACAGGCATCTGTTATTTATTACACTTCCCTTCTTACGGTCCTCTATGTTGTCTCCGCTCTCCTTTTTATCTGTACGTGTGCATTGACGAATTTATGCTATTTAGTGATTATTGGAATAGTAGAATGGAGAAAACGGCATAGAACAACAAAAACACCAAAGGTTCTTCTCGTTGGTGATCCCAAGAGCGGAAGAACTTCTCTGATTAATAAAGTACGATTCACTATACTTTTTAAACAGTAGATTGCGGTTGATCATCAATGTCAGGTCATTGAAACCGAGTGTACAGAGATGACAACTGTCAAAGAAGAAGTGAATGTTGAAACGGAAATGAAATTAGCAGATCTTTCGATTGTGGGTATCAAACAATCTATTGAAGATGCTTCAGTTCTCATACCCCACTTGAACTCCGCTTCCTGTATTCTTTATATTGCTGATGGTCAAAACATTAACATTAAGCGAATTGCCTCGTTTATCAATTCTCTCTTCAACTGTAAGGAGTTTCTTGTAAATCCCGTTCCTATTCTTCTTTGTGTGAACAAGTCAGATCAGCGTGGCTGTGTCCATAATTCGGCCGTTTTCTATGCTGTACAGAAAGAAGTGGGAGAGTTGCAGAATGCCCCTTCGGACTACGAATTCCGTAAGTATGCGCCGTGTACAGTTGACTGTTGCAACTGTAGTGTTTTGGGAAATAGTATTCAAACAATACATGATTACTTGAAAGCGAGTATTTACTAATTGATTCTTTCTCATGCCTGCCATTTTGTTTGTTTGCTTGGGAAATATCTGTAGATCACCCCTTGCAGAAGGTGTGATGCGTAACTATCTCAAAATGACAACTCAACCCAACAACGTCACAGTGGACTCAGCAGCCACAAGCAATTACCATACGGGAGAAAGCCCTCACTCTGGAGGTCAACGGTGTGCAAAGAAACATGGTTTTGACATTTCGAGGCATCGAGCCCGTCAAGTTACAAAGAAGGACTTTGATCAGTTTGATTTGATTATTGGAATGGATCGGTATAACTAGAGTCATCGTTGTGATGATTAGTTCAAATATTGAAGATTTGGAGTATATGAAGAAGGAACTGAACCCTAAAGGGAAAGGAGAGATCCATATGCTTTCGGACTATCTCCCTGGCCAGAAGGGTAAGGAGGTTCCTGATGCATATTATGCACGAGGTATTCGAATTTATTATGTATGATAAATAGATCAAGCTGCTTGCTTTGAAGAAATCTATACAATGGTTGAAATGGCGTGTCCCAATATCCTTAACAGTTTGCTGTCGTTTGTTTGTTGTGAAATAAACACTTCAAAAGCACTAGAGTACATTGGAGTCAAATCGATTGGTCCCTCTTCGATTCATCTCAAGAGAGTCGGGGCATGGAGTAATTGGAGGTAGGTCTGCAGTTGTAGGGTGATAGATGGATGTCCGATGATGATAAGGAGTGGACGGAATGGGTTGAGGAGTTGAGCGAGACTGAAATCGAATCCAGAGTGCAACAATTACTAGGAATGAGGAAGAGACAGGAATCCTACCAACAACGAAGAGAAGAAAGAGGAGTGAAGATGTGACGGTAGTACTGGAAGCAACAGATAGATCGACAACCGACTCGTCGAGGACCGTCATCGAGGGATCCTCCGAAGAGTTATCAAGAATATCCATTGACAAATCCATCGTAGAACCATCAAGGATACTCACTGAGGGATCTTCACCCATTTCAGTAGCTTTTTCCTGAATCTCACTGTTACTGTCTGTACCCTCCTCAATCACAAAGGCATCCTCCTCTTCTCGAATATAAGGCAGAGATGGATCTAGAATCATCACTGTCTCTGGCTCCAACGTAGGCGGCACATAGGATGCTGCCGAGTCGAAATTGGGTTGAGATGAGAGTACTACTGATGGAGGAGGATCTTGGACAATTAGGAATGTGATCAACAACGATGCAACTCCTAGTAGTAGAAGAAGAACCCACGGGAAATAGGCCAAAATAGATTGATGTGATGTAAGAACAGTCTGATGTGGTGTAGAAATGGTCTGATTTGATGCATGAATGGTTTGGTTTGATCCAGGAATGGTCTCATTCGATGCAAGAATGGTCTCATCACTCAGAATACCTGAAGGAGAACTAAGTAGACGAGAACGGACTGGAGAAGAGTCAGGCAGTAACAGAGGAAAATGCTGTGTCTGAACCACTTGATAGAGTCTATTCCTAATATTATCAAATTAGAAATACGATAGGCGAAGTTCTTGCAAATCTTCTGGAAGAGATGAAGAATTCGGATAGTAGAGAGAAAATACTCGATCGATCGAAGAAGAAAGATTGTATAAGATGGATGAATCCAATAGAGACAGAATATGTAACACTTCTGACACTTCTTGAGAGGAAATACATGATGGAGAGACTGACGTCAAAAAGGCTTCGGCAATCGATTGATCCGCAATCTTTGGAGTTAACAACAGTTTAATTACAGTGAAGGCCAATTCATGACAATCCTTATACTCCAGAATCTTCCATTTAAAAAGAGCAAGGATAAATCCAGTCAAATCCGCTCGAATTTGTAATTTCAAGGATGTTGGAAGTGCAAGAACAATTGATAGCACCAGAGTGATAATTCGATGATTTGAAGATTTTAACAGCTCTATGAGTATGTTCTATTCATTATTCATGTCTCATTCACCCACCATCAACATATGGGCTATTCGAACATCCTTTAATGTCTTGATTCTTTCTAAAATCGCAGATAAATGTTCAGGGGTCTTGGTTTCGGAGAGATCGGGTTTCTGCAAAAGGATCACCCTTGCAACAATCTATTTATCACAAATGATTTTTGGTCCGATACCTCATCCATCTATTCTAATTAACTTGAACCTAGGAGCTTTATTGTGGTATTCCATCCTTTTTTGTCATATCCCTTGAAGTCCTTCTTTTCTAATCTTATTATGTTTCTTGTTGTGAAGGTTCTGTTTTCTTCTGCAATTATCGTAATGAATTCATATGCTTGTTTCCTAGACTCTCCTTCTCATCAATATCCTGAGTCGAATTTTGTTATTTCGGGTATGTTTATGGCGTTATCATAATGAGTAGTTCATTGGAAAGCGAATTCAACTTCGAACGCTTCTCATCCCCATCATCTATCCCTCATTCCCTTCATTTCAACTCGTCATTCGTTTGTATCCAATCCAATTTGGTGTCTGTGCTGGTAATATAGCTTTTCGGTGCTGTCTCTCTTCTCCCTCCATTCACTTTCCTTCCTGCACCTTTTTCTGTTCTTGTATTTCAGCTACATATGAAGAGTGCACATTGATTGTAAGTGATATTTGTATGGAAGTATCACTTTCCCATCTTGTCTTTGCAGTAAACCAAGTATTGTTAACTGAGAATGGAAAGTGTGTTTTTGAAGGAAAAGAAGGAAAGGGTGTTATTCAGAAGACAGGAATAGAGACGGAATGGAATTACATTCACCTCTTTTCAGATCACTTTAATTGTGATACTCTTATAAATACGATTGTAAACAATATTCTGAAATCAAATGATACTCAATTCCATCAAGAAATGATTGTGATTGTTCATTTGAAAGAACTGGAGTTTCATTTCAATCATTCCTTGTTCATTCTTACAAATATTGTATGGAATAATCAATCTCTTACTCTGGATTCAGCTATTCTCACAACCAACAAAGAACAGATTCTTTCCCTTCAATCTCTACTTTGTGAGAAGCGTCGACTGTCAATCTCTCTCATTGTAATACACTATTCTCCCTTATCAGTTGATACCACTCTTCAATCTCTATGTACTCTCCTATTACTGATTCCAAAGCGTTGGAGACTTGCTTTTGACTGGCATCTCCTAGCTACTTCAAGGAATTGGATTTGTGGTCCTCGACTCACAACACTTCATCATCCTCCCTTTCTCTCTCATGTCCCTACAAATCATTCTAATTCTTGGATCCTTGATTTCAAACAGTGCTTGTTGTATATTGCAATTGACTCCAATCAGTGTAGTGTTGGGTCTCACCGACCTTCTCAAACCTCAGCACCATCCTCTCTCACTACTCTCCTACTCCAAACACATCTCATGGTTACTCTGAGTTCACAATATGATCCCTCCTGGAGTGTGGAGTTTCTCAACTCCCGACTCTATGATTCAGATCAACTGCTTCTCCTTGTCTCAAGAGGATCCCTAATTGGACATGATTCTCATTATCTTGACATTGCCTTCTCTCATATCCGTGTGAACATCACACCATCACAGCTTGCTACTGTTATTCATATGGCCCAAGAAATTACCTTTTCTGTCTGGTGTGCCTTATTTGATGTTTGGGCCACACTGCGTACTGGCTGTTTCCAATCTGCTCGATTGTTCAATACCTTCTCCACAGACCATTCGGCACGCCAAGGAACTCTTTACCCTCCCAGCTCCAGACGAAATCGAGACTATTCTGATCCAAAAGAGTATGAACGAATTCGTGACTTTTTCTGGAGTACTGGATCAGCAGATGGAAACCAATTAGATCGAATGGAGTGTTTGGATACGGAGGTGGTACTTCAATCAGATTCATGGTCTCTGCTTGTGCATGTGAACCGATGGGGATCCAATTACATGCCTGCAATTGACTTCTTCTTTGAAGAGATAGGGATTGAAATGAATGGAATGTGTGTTCAAATGAAAGGATTAACCTTTCAAGAAGTACTAATTAGTGATTGTTTGTTGAATGGATGTGAAGGAGAGTTGAAGAGATCTAAGAGTGTATTTGGTGTTTTATCACTTGAGTATCTGTTACGATCTGAACATTGTAATCATCTTATTGATTGTAAGCAATCGATATGACAACTATTTGATAGATTCAATTCGTCAATGTATGACCGTGGATAATGGAGTTTATTCCATTACAAATCTTCTCCAAGTCTATCAGACTCTGGATTCCATCCTAGAAGATGTTCAGCGAATCCAATCAAATCTGATGCGAACAATTGGTTACTGGAGACCCTCTTTCTCTTCATTCTATGACTATTTCTTCTGGGAACCATTGAAACCCACAAAACCAATTCATTTGACACTCTCTGATCAATCATTGTCTTTATCTGTTCCATTGAATCCACTGCAACAAGTTGCAATACAGACGATCTGGATCCAACACGGAAAGAAAGACGTGATTAGCAATACGCTTCCTCTCTTATCGGTCTCTTTGGATTCATCTCACGTTTGTATCGATTCAGAATCCTATTCGATTGCATTCTCATCTCTTCTTCTACATCTGTTGAGTGATGAGTATCCGGCCTTATCTCTGAATTCGTTTACATCGCATCTCGTTCTTCATACAGCTGATCAGTTCCAGTCAACTTCTCCATCAGACTCAACACTAATCACCTCAACTCCAGTCTCATTACCACCATCGATCACTGGACACATGGATTTGAAGTCATTGAGTGCAGGGCTGGACTATCTCACACTTTCAGTCTTGTTCGATCACTTCCCTTCTCTTCCTCTCTCATCCTCTTCTTCTACTCCTTTGTTGAGAATATCACTGATGATCGATACAGTATGCTGTGTTGCGAAGCATCCAATTGGAATGAACGCAAATCTTTCTGTTGCCAAACTCGATCTCTTACTCTCTCCTGACTGGAAAGCTGAATGTATGGTTCTCTCTCTTCACATCCTTCGTGATGATGAATGTTTGGTGATGTGCGAAGGAACAGATATGGGCTTCAGTTGTATGGAGTCATATGCTCCGTCAGATCATTCCAATCTTACCATTCACATCAATTATGCCATTCTGGATGCTATTCCGTCATCATTCACAACCTCCTTCGCTTCATCATCATCTTCGATCTCCTCATTCTCTTCTCTCTTCACTTATTTCTCTCGACTTGACATTCATTTCGAACTCCCACCTGAAATAGGTATTACTTTCAGTTTTGATAATGTTTCGTTTCTTTCTCTTTCCCAATTCACTATTGACTCTCTCACCATCTCCCTTTTTCGTATCAATCTACCTCCTTTTCGTTTCTTTCTATCAAACTTCATTTCACTTTCATTCGAAGATGGTATCTCCATTCAAATCCAATCCATTCATTCCCTTCTCAGTGCCGCCTCTCTATGTTCTCTCTATTCTCTCTTCAATCAACTCTCTTCAAGTCTCTTCCGATTCACTGTTGAAAAGCAAATCCAGTCACTTCTATCTGGTTCTCAACCTTCTTCCTTCTCTCTTCCTCCTCATTTTGCCCTTTGTATCCATTCTATCTCACTCAAATATCGCGCAATTCATCCTTCGGCCAATCAAGTCCAACGTATTGCATGTGTCTGTGTCTTCACCAATCTCTCTCTTTCAGATCAAGACTTTTTATTGGATTGGATTGATGTAGGAGTTACAAACGATGAAACGGCTGCAAGTGAATTGGTTACTTCTCCCTTCCCACATGTCTCACGAAGTGAATCAAATTCATCGTATCATCCAATCATATCAATTCCCTCCATCTCCCTAACCTTTTCGTCTTCGGTTTACTTCTCCATATCCTCAGTTCTCGCCGTAATAAGCAGTCAAAATCTCGCCATTCTGATTCTCATTCTTCGTGACCTTCAGACTCTTCATGTTCGAGAACCTCTGTGTTTCGCAGTTCATCCTCAGGATTTAACACTGCATATCCTTCAATCTACTTATCACAGATTGAAAGAATTGCGTTGGAAGAGAGAGGCTATCACACGAACAGTTTCTTGTCCCTCGATTCTGAATCTCCCTCAGATGTATCGCCCCACTCATTTCTCTCAAACAGAAGATATGATCGTTGGGATTGACGAGAGACAACGAGTTGAAGCTCTTCTCAACAAGATGGTAAGTGCTTTATCATGGTCAAATCGTCTTCCACACGAGCTCAAATGTTGCTTACATTCACTTGTTCTCCAATTGGATGATGGAGAAGCAGAATGTGATCTAAACGACTTCATCTTTCAAATGATTTCTTCAGACGGTTCCATTCACGTTGATATGACTCTCGAATTGTTACAAATTACAGCCAGTCAGTCTACAATGGACAATCCACTCTCTCTTTCACCATTCACTCTGGGAACTTCATCTCTTGAGTCATTACCTCCAAGTCTTCATATCACTGTCAACATGGAAACAGGAAGATTGGTTACGGTTCATTCTGTTGTCATTTCTGTAGCTCCTCTTCGACTTCAGTTCTCAATTCCTGCTCTAAAATCCCTTATCACATTCTTTGAGGCAGCCAATTACAGAGTTCTTCCAATGAGACGATTCACACAATCACCAATCTTGACTCCAATTCGTTTGAAGTATCTGCGAGTAAATGCTATTCAGGTCTATTGTGCTCTCACACCCACACCACAAGCAGAATATGCTCTCATTCCATTCACATTGAATTCCATTACTCTCAGAGAACGAGTCTGTTCATTGAAGCATATTCTCATTCTGTTGAGGAGGCGTCTTCTCACAGACCTCTTCTCTCAAACATCGCAACACGTCACTCAGGCATCAGTTGTGGTTGCCAATGCAATGGGATTCTCAGGACTGGTTTCTCTCCTCCGAAAGCCAATTCAACTCCCACGTCACTTGAGCCAACGACGAAAAGAGAAGGAGAAGAAGAAATTGATTCACAACTTCTTGGGTCGCAAAGCTCACATCATCAGACATCCACGAGAGGATAATGATGTTCTGACTTGTGAAGAAGAATCCATTCCAGGCTTCTCCAATCCTCTGTTTGATGCTTTGAGACAAAATGATTGACAAGCAGTCCTTACACTGCACAAATACTGTTTGTTTTCAACACACATTCATTACAATGAAATACTTTCAATCGGTTCTTCTTGAAGAATTGGATAGTCCATATTAGTAGCAGCTGGTTCCATTGAATGAATCATTGGAATGGCTATTGTACTTGAAGTTTCTTGAGTTTCATTATGATCACGATCTAATCCACTTGGTAGAGAATTTGGCAGCCCCTGTAAAAAGATCTCTGTTTGGATGTTGGCATCAGTTTTAGATGTCTTCTCCTCGGATCTATCTCTCATTCTCCTTTCACTTCCCTACTCATCCTTCTTCATTTGCCTAACATATTTGCGCATTTCTGACCGTTGTTTCTTCAATGAACGATTTACTGCCATAGCCATTTTCAATTTCATATCCAACTTCTCTACACGCTCCTATATCTGATTTTACTTACACATCCTCACTCTGTACCGATTTTGTAGATGCTGGATTTTCTCACGGAGACTCTGCTCAATGGATGATTCATTGCCATTTGCACTATGCCATAAATGTTCGTGGCGCCGGAGACTCTTTGCTGAGGAGAATGAACGATTACAACCCTTCACTGTACATCGATACGGATCTTCCTCTGTATGAAGTCGCATATGAGCTTCTACCAATAATTCAATTCATTCAAACGCACCCAAATAACTCTTTGATTTGAATGCTTTCTTACAATTCTCAAACGAACATTTATAGGGTTTAGCTGTACTGTGGGATGTTTCATGTCGCTTTAATCCACTCTTATCCGTAAACCGTTTATCACAGCCTGGAAAGGTACAAGCATATGGTTTTTCACCTGTATGTGTTCGAATATGTCTACTAATCACTTGACATCAACTACATTTACCGCTGCAATGCCCACTGTGAATCAAACGACCGCTGACATGAAAGATAGTTGCAAGGATAACGACGAGGTCGTTTACTTGGTTTCTGAGGAGGTTTCCGTGAGAAATCTTCTGTTGCTGGCTGTTGAACAACAACATTGTATATTGAGAGATTTGGATCTAAATGAGACATTTCTGGAGGAACCATGTATCCATTCGCGGCTGAAGGGAAGGATGAGATTACAGGAAACGAAACACTTCCGTTACTGGATACATTCGAATTTTGCGCCTGTAGGTTCTGATTTGCATTGGTTTGGGTTAAATCCGAAGGATACGAATAGTTCGGATTCCTACATCGATTATCTTCTCACTACAATTCCAAACATCTCAGCAACATACAAACTAGTGAATTCTTTTCGAAAGATACAAGATCAATGGTGTCAACAAACAAAAATATAAGCCATACATCGTTCGGAATGAACGATTGTTGAAATACGTCCTCCGCCGCATCAACATCAACACCGTAAAAACCACCGTTAAACACAAGAAAACCATCTATACTTCATTCTTATGTTCCCTCCACTCACAAATGCCTCAAGATGCGAAGTCGCCTTTGATACTTCCACCCCATATACTGAACACGACTTCATCTATTCATAGTTATCAAATTCCAAATAGTACCATCTTCTGTTCCTCCATCAGTTCACCATTCTGTCTACCTATGATCCTATATTACCATTTCGTACAATCTGTAACATGTATATTCACGAATCCAGCCAGTTTTGTTACACTCCTCAAACATCTACTTCATCACACTCACCTTTATAGTACCAGATCATTGGTAGCACAGCTAATACATTCTCCTGTTGGTTTACAGTTCATATCCGTTCTAGTTCTCAGATTCCTTGGATGAACTCACGCTTCGTTTGCAAGCACTGGAATAATCACCAAAAGGATCCATACATGAATCATCTTCCGTCTTCACTCCTGCACAGATGGATTCTGTTTCACACAAACAACTCAACACAGATGATAATTTATTCCATTTCCACAGAAGGTGATAGGTTGGAGTTAAAAGTAATTCCGTCCTTTGTAATGATCAAGTAGAAAGCGGTATGCGTACCCTGGGGAATCACAGTATCTAGACATCAGTGAGAACCATTTTACCTACCTGGAATCGAAAACAACCCATCAGGCGTCACCGATGTGATTGCAGTTTGTGTATTGAGCGTTGTATCAACCAGAGTGATTCTAGAATAATAAACTCTTTCCATTTCCTACGTATAGTCTGCCCATGTGAAAGTTGTCGTTCCATCCGTTAGGATCATGAACCGTTGGTCAGATCCCTGTTTTCCCAAATACAGTGGAGATACTTGGCCGAACATAGTGACGGCTGGATACAACGTGTTGAATGTCGCGTCCACATTTGCAGTCGGTCCTACTTCTCCCTCTTCTCCTGTAGGTCCTGTGGCACCGGGTTCTCCCGTGGGTCCCTCGGGTCCCGTAACTCCTGGCCCTCCAGTAGGTCCTTCCGGTCCCGTAGCTCCCGTAGCTCCTGTACTTCCTGCAGCACCTGTAGCACCTGTAGCACCCGTCACTCCTGTCGTTCCAACTCCACCTGTGACTCCTGTGGGTCCGGTGGGACCAGTAGGACCTGTAATTCCAGTTGCGCCCGGGGCTCCCGTAGGTCCAGTAGCACCTGGTACTCCAGTAGGTCCATCAGGACCTGTGACACCTCGTATACCTTGTTCTCCTGTAGGACCTGTGGGACCTGTCGCTCCTGGTGCACCTGTGGGTCCAGTGGGTCCTCGTGGTCCCATGTCTCCCATAGCTCCAGTTGCTCCAGTGGGTCCTGTCTGTCCTTGTCGACCTTGAGGTCCAGTGGGTCCTCTAGGTCCAGTAGCTCCAGTGGGTCCGGTAGGTCCCCGTTCACCTCGAATACCAGTAATACCGGGTTCTCCTTGAGGACCTGTGGGTCCAGTGGGTCCTGTAGGTCCTGTATGAGGACGAACACATGGTGTAGGAGATACAGGAGGAACAGGACACTGACTTGGAGAGACGAATACACCCTTATAACACCGAACACCATCAGGCACAGGATGTGTCTCAGAAGCGGTTCCCATGTAACACTGAATCCAGTAATCAGTACAAGCATCATTGATAACCATACGATCCTCTGTAGAACAGACCATTCCACAGAAGGAACACTTGTCATCAGGATAGATGGCACATTGAGCTGAAGGTATCAATTGTGAATTCAGACATGCCATATCAGATGGAACAGCCAAAGGACTGGTGATTTGATTGTTAACACAAGCCTCGTAATGTGTAGTGCACACATCTGTCTGAGGTACACCCATCCAATCAGTACATCGAACACCACTCCAGTTACATTCGTATGTGATTGGTTCACAAGTACACTCACTCTTTTGTACAAGTGTTCCATTACGACAAGCCATTGCAGAAGGTACCATTTGAATACCATTAGAAACTCCATTCATGCAGGTATAATTAAATGAAGTACAGTCATTTTGATACCACTTCCCTGTCTCATCAACACATCGAGTACCAGTGAAATCACATGTTTGAGAAGCACATTCATCCTTGCGAACAATAGTATGGTTCTTGCAAGAATATTCAGGATTTAGTGTAGTCGTTGGTGAAAGCACTCCATCCTCGCAATTGCGAACGTATTGGGAGCAACCTTGATCTTGTAATTGGCCTGAAGAGTCCACACATACCACTCCAGGAAAGTCACATTCAGGACAGTCGAGACGAGGAATGATTGCACGGTGGTAACAGCGAAGCGCGAACGGAAGATTGGTAATTTGTTCTTCATCGTTCACACACCTGGCTACTTGAGAACTGCATCTTTCTTCATCTAGTCCCATGCAATGAAGACCATCATAAGCACAAGGAGTGTGAGTGGTAGGAGTTGCGGTGGGTGCAGTAGTCGGAGCGGTTGTGGGAGCAGTAGTAGGTGCTGTAGTAGGAGCAGTAGTAGGCGCTGTAGTAGGAGCAGCTGTAGGAGCAGTAGTGGGAGCTGTAGTAGGAGCAGTTGTTGGAGCAGTTGTAGGAGCTGTTGTAGGAGCTGTTGTGGGGGCTGCAGTGGGAGCAGCTGTAGGAGCCACAGTTGGTGCAGCTGTGGGAGCTACAGTTGGTGCAGTTGTCGGCAACACACTCGGACCATCGGTAGGAACAATGGTAGCATCATCATCGAAAACAATCGCTGGGCACACCGAAAACAAAACCTGATTACCATTTAAACATAATGTCTTTGGAGCAACATGCAAAGGAGCTGACCAATTGCCATTATCACAAATACTCAAGTATTGGGTACAAGTATTAGATAAAATGATTCCACTCTTCGTTACACAAGTTACAGAATCGGGTGTGTAGCACTCTACAAGTGACGAAAACCAAAATGACCGACTAAGTGCACTTACTGCAATTATCACATAGAATAAAAGAACGATTCGTGTTGATAACATGAAAACGATATGGATTTGTGATATCTATCCACTTCCCTTGACATGAGTTTGACAACAGTCTTCGCTTCGTCAACCTCTTCAAATTTGCAATGTCCTATTTAGGAATTGGGAGTTATTCTTCTTTTGGTACCCATCATCTATCATCTGTATCAAATAATCACGATATGAAAAAACAAACATGCAAAATTGTTTCAACCCGTTCAATTAACCTTCGGCAGATACAACAAGTAGTACCTACACTAAAAATGGACCAGTAATTCCGCACCTGGAATACGTTTGCTCAACGACTTTCGCCGCCAATCCAAGATACAATCACTACACATTCGATGTCGACATGGAAAAAGCAACGAATCTGCTCGTCGATCCATACATATCGGACAAACACAGTTATCTTCTGCTTGATCCGGAATTGACAAAGGGGAGTAGGTAGTACATTTATCACGTTCAATTAACTCCTATTCATCAAATAATTAAAGAGTCGCCACAGAATATTGACCACTGCGCAAGGCAATACAGGCTTTCCGAATAAGTGTACATTTCCTACAAAATTCATGATAACTAGGGATGAAACGGTGGAAAAACTCAAAACCAAGAGTCATGAAATGAGACCCTCCGTTTCTCGTCATATTCCAATATAACACATTTTTCATTCTCTAAAATCAAATTGAAACAATAGGCGCAGAATACTGACGACATGAACAATACTGAGATACTGTTTCCACAACTGAGATCATGAGATCCTTCCAACTATAGCTGAACAATTCAATTGTCCAACAAACAGTCTCCACAACTACAGCAAGAACGCAAAATAGAATAGCATATCTCTTAGTATTCTTTCACCCACACCTTATCATACAAACCAAAACGGTTTCCATAAAGTGTGTTGCTACAGCAGAAGATTAACGCTTGAGGCGCTGGAGGAATGGAAGAATGAATAACATCCACTTGATTCTTTGAGCAATTAAAGACAACCTGAGGAGGGTTGCAAAGTGTAGTAAGAAGACTCTGATAGCGATAATATGGATGATTCACGGCATAGCGAGAATCGGGACAACTTGCAAAACGTTTCCTCGAAGAGGAATCAGAATCTGAAGAAACTTCAATCCACTTGCGACTTGGAACAAGCCCTGATAATAAAGGCTTTTGGGTCACTACATCTGTGGATTCCTGAGTTACCCCAGGAACCTGAGAACTTTTTGTTCCTTTTCCGGTACTGTTCTCACGAGTACGGGATATAGTACCCGACGGTCTCTCCAATTCCACACGTACTCGTCTTTCTATCAATCAGAACGACAATCTTAACTCACTTTTATACTTCGTCTTACGCAAATATCTGCAGTAATCACAAACATGAAAAAGTGTATCCGAGTTCGGATTGATAAAATGGTCACTTGTTTTTACTTTTCGGCACATTGAACACTTCACAGTCTTAACCTCTGCAACAACATTCTCAGAATATTCTAAGGCTGCTCTGTCCATACAACTTGTTTTCCAACTCACCACAAGAAATGAATAAGTACCACTTTACATTCCATTGACATGCAATTTTTCGATGTAACGCCCATGAAACGCCTCATGGTGAGAATGTGTCTTTATTCCTTTACTCTAAGTGATTCTTCTCATAATTACAAATGTATACATCTCTCATTTTCGCACTCATTAAACATCATTCGTCTAAAAACACAATTTGTAACAACAAACAAATTGCTTAACAGACAAGATCGAAATCAATATCTACCTTTCCGTCAACACAGATGTTCTCAAGAGCATTCACATGGCTCTCCTTAAGAGGAAGAGTGTAACCGCACTTAGCCATCAGAGTGAGGGTAAGGTCGCTGACACAGTCCTGATCATACTTAGCAGGACGAGCCTTCATGGACATATCAGCAGCACGATCATCCTTGAAGTAAGCACGAGCCAGTCTCATCACAGACACTTCCTTCACAGCCTCAGTCTTCACAGCCTCCTTCAGCTCATTCAGAGCATCGTTGGAGTTGCCCTCAGCACGAATAGCAGCCCACTTAGCAAGATGAAGAGGAGCATCCTCGTACTTCACGAAACCACTAGGCTTCTTAGCAGCACCAAACTCAGGCTTGTAGTCACCAATGAACTCCTTCAGCTTCTCAGGTCCCATACCTTCAATATCTCCGAACTGAGATACATTCTGATCAGTCTGCTTGGCAGTCTCCTCATGCACATGAGTGAACATATCAGCAAGAGTAATATCTGAACCGTTATCCATCACCTCCTGCATCCAGAAGTTATCATACCAGGCGCTCAGACAAGTTCCCATAGACTTTCCATTGACAACATCATTAGGAGGACAGTTGCACATCCAAGCAGAGTGCTCGGTATCAGAGCCAGTCATAGCATACACGTTCTTGTTAGCATCCAACTTACGGAACATTGAACCAGAGTGGCAAGCCTCGAAGTAGAATACCAGCTGCTTGTACTGATGATTCTCAAACATCTTATCCACAGTATCCATCAAAACCTGCTCCTTCAGATCCGACTTTCCGACCTCGCAGAAACCAATAGCACCATGATCCATATAGTACACAAAGACAGTATCCTCAGCAGTGGACTCAATCACCTTAGGATTCTCAATTCCAGTCAGCTTGGTGGTAGTCTCCTTATCTCCAGAGAGGACAGACATGAACAGCTCAGCAGACACCATCTTATCAGGGTAATCAATATGAGGACGGCACTCAGCAGCATAGTCAACACCAGGTCCCTCGCTCTGATCAGTGAAAATCTGACCAGGGAAAGGATTGTTAGGACTATCGAAGACATCATTGAAACCCAGATACACAATATGATCCTCAGCCACTCCAGCACGGTGGAGGATATCATATCCTCTGCAAATAGTGGAGGTAATGCAATAGTTGTACCAACCATTGTTACCAGAGACGAACAGAGCCCACTTGTCAGCAGTGGCCACACTCAAAAGAGCAATCAAGAAAAGGAAGTTCTTCATCGTTTACAAGATTAATATGCTCATTTTCCTTAAGATTAGATGACGCATGCATCAGTTTCTACGATTTCTACGTTTTCGTATTTCGTTCAAATCTGTGGGGATGGGCATCCATTGACACAACATAGCTCTAAAAAACGATTTCACTATTTCACAATGTTACAATTCACATTCCGTAGAATTGTGTTTCGGGACGGAAAATACAAAAACTTACCGAATTTCCGTTCTTTTCACATATTTCTTTGTGTAAGTTATGAGAACTGTTATTTTGTCCTTGGGTAAGTTATGATCCTTGTTCCTGATCTCCAGTCATCCTGGCTTTGGTTTCTGCTGGATGCTACAATCCAAAGGCTCGCGTACCTGATCTGGTAAAAACCCCTGTTCCTTCCCAATATCTGAAGGCTTCCGAGCTCCCGAAGAGTTATGATCCGTAAGTGCTATCTAGCTTTGATTAGTTGTAGTCGTAACTTGAACGGAAAGAGTTACGTTACTGTCACCAAGAACCAGCATATTCCCCAGTATTGTGGTTCCTGTTGGGCATTTGCTTCTGCCTCCTCTGTTTCGGATCGTATCCGTCTGATGACAAAGGGAGCATGGCCTGAGCGTGATCTGGCTCCTCAAGTCATTCTTAACTGTGATGCTTTTTCTGATGGTTGTCAGGGAGGTCATCCTCTTACTGCTTTCAAGTACATGCATGACAATGGTCTTCCTGAAGAGGGATGCCAGCGTTATGTAGCCAAGAATGAAGAGTGTACCGATATCAACATTTGTCGTGATTGTGGCCATGATTATCCTTGTCATGCTGTGCAGAACTACACTAAGTACTATGTGGATGAATATGGAAGTGTCCAAGGAGAGAAGAACATGATGGCTGAGATCTATGCTCGAGGTCCCATTACTTGCACAATTGCTATTCCTGATGACCTCTTAGAGTATAAGGGTGGTGTATACCGTGATACGACTGGTCTCAAGACACTTGATCATTCCATTTCTGTTGCTGGATGGGGTGAAGAGGAGGATGGAACGAAGTACTGGATTGCTCGTAACAGTTGGGGTACCTTCTGGGGTGAACAGGGTTGGTTCCGTGTGATTCGAGGTGAAGACAATCTTGGAATTGAGAGTGACTGTCAGTGGGCTGTGCCTCGTATTCCTGATGAGAAGATTGTGAATCGGGAGATGCGTTCTGCCATGAATCGAGCTCGGTATTTCCCTGAGCCATGTGCTCTTCCTGATCCAAACCCTACCTCTGTGATCACATCCCCTCTTCCTCAGGAGTATTTGAAGGATGAAGACGTTCCTGCTTCTTACGATATTCGTAACATTGATGGTGTGAACTATGCTTCTTGGGAGAAGAATCAGCACATTCCTGTGTATTGTGGTTCTTGTTGGGCTCAGGGATCCACTTCTGCTATCATGGATCGTATGAATCTCATGAGAAAGGGCAAGTGGCCTTCTATTGAGTTATCTGTTCAGGAAGTGATCAACTGTGGTAACAGTGGAGGTTGCCATGGTGGTTGGGACTCAGGTGTGTACAGATACGCTCACACAAGTGGTATTCCTGATCAGACCTGTCAGGTGTACGAAGCTATCGATAAGGAGTGTACTGATATGAATCAGTGTATGGATTGTCCTCCTGGTGAAACCTGTCATGCTGTGAAGGACTACAAACGATACAAGATTGGTGACTATGGAAGTGTTTCTGGAGAAATGAACATGAAGAAGGAGATTTTTGCTCGTGGCCCTGTATCATGTCGTGTAGAGGTCACACAGGAACTCTTGGATTATACAGGAGGCATCTTTGAAGATCTGACGCACAAGTATATTGGTGGTCACATTATTGAAGTTGCTGGATGGGGTGAGGAGAATGGCCAGAAGTACTGGATTGTTCGTAACAGTTGGGGAACATATTGGGGAGAGAATGGTTGGTTCCGAATTGTAGTTGGTAAGAATGATCTAGGTATCACAGGCTCTTGTAATTGGGGAGTCCCAATCATTGATTTCTCATGTGTTTGTTATCTATCAAACAGAAGAACACAGATGTCTAGTTTATGCTGTCTCCTTTAGACACTTAACAATCGATGCTACCGTCATCCGAATCTCGTCTTCAGTATGGTTAGCATTCACAAAGAATCGCAATCTTGCTTGACCTGCAGCTACTGCTGGATACATACCAGCACTCACCAAAACACGATTCTCACGTAGACGCTTCATTATTTCAATACATCGTTCTGTAGATCCACACATCACTGGAATCACAGCTGAAGCACTATGTCGACTGTTCAGAATGTCAACTCCAGCTTTCTCACACAATGCCTTGAAGAGCTCAGTACGCTCACGCAACTGTTTGATACGCCACAGTTCAGTTTTCGCTAGCTTGAATGCTTCCAAAGCTGCAGCGGCAGCAGAAGGAGGCATACCAATTGAGTACACGAATCCAGGAGCACGATAACGCAGAATCTGGATAGCTTCCTTACTTCCGGCAATGTATCCTCCAGCAGAAGCAAAGGCTTTACCAAGTGAACCCATCCACAAATCAACCAATGTTGGGTCAATCCCACAATGTTCACTCAGACCACGTCCTGTCGCTCCTAACACTCCAATGCTGTGAGCTTCATCAACAAAGAGAATACAGTTGAATCTCTGTTTTATGCGAACGAATTGCTGGAGATCAGGAATATCGCCATCCATCGAATACACTCCTTCAACACATATCATCACCTTCTCATACTCATGACGATAACGACTAAGAATTCGTTCCAAATCACACCAATCATTATGACGGAATGCCATACGTGCAGCTCCACAATATGCCGCTCCTTCCATGATAGAATTATGAGCCAATTCATCATACACGACGAGGTCCTTACGATTCATCAGACACTTCAGTGTATTCAGGTTACATGTGTGTCCTCCAAGCATCACAATTGCTGATTCAACACCCAGGAATGAAGCAATCTCTTGCTCTAGTTGATTGTGAAGAGGTATCTGCCCTCCCGCTAATCTTGAAGCACTAACAGAAGTTCCATATTCTTCAATAGCCTTCTTTGCAGCCTGCTTGACTTCATCAGCAGTACACAATCCAAGATAGTCATAAGCAGTATAGTTCACACAGTTCGTGTATCCTTCGATGTTCGACACAGTGGCTGTTAGTTTCTCTTGAGTGAAGAAATACGGATTCCAGGGTAACTGTGAGAGATACAAGCCCATCTCAACTGATTCACGTGTCTGTGTCCAATCAAATCGTTCAGCAAAATCAATTGAGATAGAGAGCTGATTCTTCAGCTTTCCATACGCAGCAAAGGCTGCGTCTTCATAACTCACTCCAGAGTGAGACCGCTTTGTCAAATCTTCCACTCGCCATAGTTTGCATTCACTTGTTACTTTCTCTGTTGCTGGTGTCTGAATCGAACCAGCTACCTTCTCGATGTGAGCACACACTGTTTCAGCCAAATCTCCAACTGTCTTGCCTGATGTGAGCTCGAACACTGGGAGAGTCATTTGCCACTGAATATCTAGCTTGTTCTTCAATTCAACAGCAAGAATTGAATCGATTCCCAACGAGGATAGTGGCTGATCGCTTCTCAATGAGCTCGCTTCCAGTCCAAGAATTGTTGCTATGTCTTCTTTCACTCCACGCAACACAGCTTCAGATCGTTCTGATGGAGGCAGTTGAGCCACCTGCTGAAGGAGAGCTTCTGCCTTGGCTGCTGAAGATGCTAACGACCAGCGAAGTGTACGCAAGACTGGTACATCAGCTAACGAACTTCGGTCAAATGGGAAAACAATGATTTCCCGTGGGGATTCAGTTGTTTCACCATGAAGAGGATCTGTCTCCTGTAACCATGCCTGTCGTTGCACAACAACTTCGAGAGCTTGTAACACATCTGTCTTTGAAACCATCTGATCACGTAATGTCTTATTGAGAATTGTTGTGTTTCGAGCAACAGCACCAGCATCATACACACCTCCCAGTACCAATGAGGTTCCAACGAGTCCCTGAGAGCGTCGATGTGCCATCAACCCTTCCAGGTAGGTATTTCCAGCAGCATAGTTTGATTGTCCTAGGTTTCCAATAAGAGCTGATACAGAGGAGAATACGATGAACAGATCCAGAGGTGATCTATTCAGGAAGTATTCATGAAGATTCCATCCTGCTGTCACCTTCACAGCAAGTGAGGTTTCAATATCATTCTCATTCAGTGAATGAATGAGTCCATCTCGAAGGACCATTGCTGTGTGCATAACACCTCGAATAGAAGGATGAGTTGATTGATACTCATCCAGACATTCCGTAAGTCGTTCCTTGTCTGTTGCATCAACACTTTTCACAGTCACCTCAACTCCTTGGCGAATCACTCGATTAAGCATGAGTTGATCCGTAGCATGAACCTTACCTGAACGACTCACTAACAGAATGTGACGTGCTCCATGATCAGCCAGCCATGAAGCAACTGTGACTCCCAGGCCTCCAGTTCCTCCAACCAGGAGATAGGAAGCATCAGCACGACAATACGAAGAAGGAATGAACGGAATTTGCTTACAGGAAGGCAGCAATGTTCCATTCTGATCACAGAACTGAAGTAGTACCTTACCAATGTGTTTTCCAGCAGACAGACGACGAATAGCTTGACCCATGCTCTTTAGAGGGAATACCTCTGTAGGTGGTGCCTATAGATTACTCATTCTCCTAATTCGTACCTGAAGTACCCCCTTTTCCACTAAGGCTGTCATCTCTCGAACCCAACGGACTGTTGTATCCTGCTTCTGGAAGTATCGATCTGTATCGAAGAACACGTACGTACCATTCTCCAGTAATTCATGAACCCCAATACGATGTCTCGCCATGGCATCCGTCTTTCCAATTTCAATAAATCGGCCAAATGGAGCTAAGAGACGAATAGAAGCTTGCATTGAACGACCAGACAAGCAATTCAGAATCAGGTCACATCCACGACCTCCTGTGGCTTCCATCACATCGGATGCAAAGGAACATGAACGAGAATTGAACACGTACTGGGCTCCCAATCGGCGTACATATTCCTCCTTCTTCTTATTACTCACAGTTGCAATCACAGTACAACCAACGTTATGAGCCAGTTGAACAGCAGCAGATCCCACACCTCCAGCAGCACCATGAATGAGTACTGTTTGACCAGAAGTGATCTTCCCAACATCTACTACTGTGGCATAAGCTGTGGTATATGGAACAAATAGACAGGCTGCTTGTTCTAATGTGACTGTTGAAGGCTTTCGGTATACGTAACATCCTTCTGTAACAGAATGTGTAGCCAATCCACGATCCAACAAGCCAAATACTTGGTCACCAACCTTCACATGTGTAACATTCTTACCAACAGCTTCAACAACTCCACTGGCTTCTAATCCAATATGCAATCCAGATCGACCTCCTGCAAAGGCATCTCCCTTCAATAGTCCAATTGCAATCATCACATCCTTGTAATTTAGACCAGCGTAATAGACTTTCATTCTCACGTCATCATCTCCCAACACTCGTTCATCAATCTCACATCGTTTGTAACTATCCAAACTACCTTCTTGACGCTGTTGTAGTGACCAACGATCCACTTCTGGCTCTGCATACAATGGATCCTTCACTTCCAGAGGTTGCACTTGAGGTTCATACCAACACGAACCACAACGAGACACCTCACGATAGCTCTCCAGAGGCCATTGTAGAATCTCCTTTAAATCCATTGTCTGTTGCTCAGGAGAAGATGAAGCGTCAAGATCAACAAACATCAGAGGTTTCTCAGGAGCTTCTGCATGAACACTACGTGCAAATCCAAGAAGTGATGAGTTGGTAGGAACCGAACTAGTTAGCAAGGCACCACGAGTTACAATCAGAAGAGGGAGTTTGCTGGAAGTCATCCAGTTCTTGATCCATGGATAGAGTGTATGAGAATAAGAAGTGATTAGTGAGTCTTGCTTCAGATCAACTGGCAACAGAAGGACATCGGCATGCGTTGAACCAAGCATATTCAGTGGGACCATGGATCCAACAGAACTAACGATCTCAGTCATTTCACATTCACATTCACAGATAGCAACCTTCTTTCGTATTTGGTTTGGTGTCTCAGTCACTTCTGCCCAACGTATTTCACTCAACATTGCTGTTTCGCCACCTCCTTGTAATTCCACAACTTGCACACCACGACAGCTTATACATGCTTGATCTCCACGAAGCATCCACACATCTCCTGCCAAAGGTAAGCCAGGGATATGGACTCGTTTGGTACAAATTCTAACTGGTTGCTCTGTCAACGCTGCAGAACCATTGTATGTGAGTGTTTGAATTGATCGAGGGATACTTCCTCGTACTTCATCTCCTAGAAGACCAATCAACGATTGGAAGATCGCATCCAATAGAGCTGGATGTACATGGTACTTCCCACGGGAATCTGAATGAACTCCCAACACAGTATCCTTCACATCACATAGAGCCATGTCTTGACCAACATGAATCTTCTCCAATGAATGGAACTGAGGTCCAAACTCTAATCCCTTCTTCTGTAGACTATAGTACAATGGCTCAACCGGCACTTCACAACGTGCGTCTGTCTCAACTTCTCTCAGTACCTTGCTAGCTTGGGTCTCCAACCAGACTTCAGGTTCAGGCTTCGCATAACAACGGAAATGAAGAACCCAACGTCGCGTCTCATCCTCACTGAAAGCTTTAGTAACATCTTCAGGAGCATCACGATGATACAACAGTAACTCCCCTGTCTCTGGATCCAGTGTAGTTCGAATGGTCACATATCCTTTCTCAGGAAGAATGAGAGCCTGTAGGAACATACAGTCAGTTAACGTACACTGTTGAGAGTCCCAACATGCACAAGCAGCAGCAATGGCTGTATCCAGATACAATGCTCCAGGAGCCAAACATGATCCTGAAATCACATGGTCTTTCAACCACTGTTCTCGTTCACATGACAAATCACATTCCCATGTAGGGATTGGAGCAATTTGACGTACTCCAAGAATAGGATGATCAATCTGAGCGTATCGGAATCGATATGAATTCTCACTCTCCAACCATAAAGTCTTCCGTTCGAATGGGTAATGAGGAAGCTTGCTATGACAATGGAATGATGAATAGAATGAAGCAGGGATTGTGAAAGCACCTGCTGTAAACAGACTGGCTACACTTCTTCGAATTGCTTCTTCAGTACTCATCCGCCTGTCAAGAGTTCCAGCAACACGACCTCGAATGCCTTCCTGTCCTTGCAGACATTGGAGAAGTGGACGCTGGAGAGACGGATGAGGACCAATTTCCACATACGTAGCATTTGGAAATGCTTCTGATAGAGCACTTACAGCATCAGGGAATCTCACGGGAGAAGTTAGATTCTCAACGAAATACTGGGCATCAAGCTGTGATGGATCAGTGAGTTCACATCCGCGTAATGAGGAGAATACACGGCAACAAAGCGATCGACCATGAATCTTCTTAATGGCTTCCTTATACGCAGGCATAGCAGGAGCCATGAATGGCGAATGGAAGGCGTGTGTAACCACCAGACGACGACAGAATAAACCCTGAGCTTGGAGCTCTTCACACAGTTGATCGATTTGATTCTTATCTCCACTTATTGTCAGAGCTGAAGGAGAATTGTAACATGCAATCACCAAATCAGGATACTTCTCAAGTATTGGAGTTATCTCTGCCTCTGTTAAGCCTACAGCAGCCATTCCACCATTCTTAGGTGAGTACTTATCAATTGTGCTTCCTCGATAGAAAGCCAGTTCCATAGCTTCTTCCAGAGTCACTGCTCCTGCTGCATAAGCTGCTCCAATCTCTCCTGAGGAATGACCGACTGTCGCTGCAAACTTCATGCCCCATGCACATAGCTGATCAACAAGAGCAATCTGAACAGCAGTTGTAGCTGGCTGTGATACTCGGGTTCCATTCACTTCGTCACTGTTGATGCTGGCTATCAAATCCCATCCCCCTAACTTTTTCACTACTTCAGCACATCGTTGTAAGGACTTCCAGTACACTGGCATTAGGTTCTGACACTCAGAACCCATGCCTTTCCACTGTGCTCCCTGTCCACAGAACACCAGAGCAATAGGTCGTTGACCAGTCTCCAGTGCAGTTCCTCGAATCACACTTGTTGTCATATCACCTTGAACCACTTGCTCTAAAGCCTTCTCCACTTGTTCTGCAGTTCCAGTAATAGCAGCTCGTTCTGGCAACAGAGTACGACAATGACTAAGTGTCCAGCAGATTGAATGTCGTTCCATTGGATCGCTCTCACTTTTCCAGAGTGTTAGAAGCTGTCCAGCCATCGTCTTCAGTGCCGATTCTGTCTTTGCTGTCCACGTAAGAACGTATTGTGAAGATACATTTCCTGACTCTATCTGCTTGATTGTTTGCTTTGGTGGCTCCTCCAGAATGAAACAAGCATTAGTTCCTCCGATACCGAACGAGCTGACAGTGACACGACGAGGAGTCGATGATGTAGGGAACTTTTGGGTTTCCAGAGGCAACGCTAGTTTCCACTTCTCCCACTGAATTGAAGGAGATGGCTCCTTCACCTTGATTGTAGCAGGAATCACACCATGCCACACACACAGAGCTCCTTTGATAAGAGAAGCAACACCTGCTGCCCCTTCCATGTGCCCAAAATTCGACTTTAATGAGCCTACCAACAAAGGCTTATCTCGCTTCTCCTGACATAACGCTCCACTTAAAGCTGCAGCCTCAGTCTTATCACCAGCCGTAGTTCCTGTTCCATGAGCCTCCGAATACACAATCGTGGAAGGGTCGATCTGAGCTTCCTTGCATACTCTCTCGATTAGTCGTTGCTGTGTGGCTTGGCGAGGGTTGGTGATTGCAGGCTTGTTACCATCATGGTTCACACCACTTCCACGAATTACAGCGTAGATTCGATCTCCAGCCTTCTCTGCATCACTCAATGATTTCAAGACAACGATTCCAGCTCCTTCACAACGCACATATCCATTTGCACGGGAATCGAAGGAAAATGAATGACCATCAGGAGACATAGTACCCCAATCTGAAAAACCTACTTCTTAGACATCCAATTCACATTTACCAACAAAGTAGCGAGGATCCAACAAAGCATTCGCACCTCCAGCGATTGCCCACTTGCATTCACCATTCTGAATTGCACGCACAGCTGAGTGAATGGCCACTAGAGACGAAGAGCATGCAGTGTTGTAAGTAACAGAAGGACCCTCCAAATTAAAGAAGTAGCTGAGTCGATTGGATGCCATTGTCTCGGCATTCCCCTGCATACAGTGAGAATTGATGTTGTAACGACTTCCACTCAATACTTCCATGTAGTCCTAAGTATAAAACCGAAATCCAAATCCAACATGAGTCATGTGGCCAATGAACACACCACCATTCGTCGTTGCATCTGAAAGAACTATACTTGCATCTTCCATAGCGAACCAAGCTGTTTCCAAGAGTAAACGAATCTGAGGATCTAGTTCTCGTGCTTCATTCGCACTGAGATTGAAAAACGGTGCATCAAAGTCTCTAATATTATCTATAAATCCACCACGAAAGGAGATCTACAGTTAATGAATTCCCTCCATTATTCCTACAGAACTTCCTTTCATCTTCTCCTTACTACACCAAAACTCTGAGTTAAAACGTTCTTTCGGAATTTCTCGTGTCATGTCCCGCTTCTCCTCCATGATTCTCCAGAAGTCATCAACATCATCGGCCTCTGGAACTCTTACTCCCATACCGACAATGGCGATAGGTTCATAATCGTTAGTCATTTATCCGAAGGATAGATTAATTGTGAGAAACACTGTCAATTCACTTGTCAATTTGACAACCCAACGAAGAGGGGTCAACCTTTCAATGAAAATAAATTACATTCTTCTGTAATGAAAAAAACAACCTATGCACCACGTTCAACATCAATCTCTCCTTAGGCCAGAATCTCGTAAGGGAGAACGTACACAGTCTTGATGGGCTTGGTAGGAACCACAGTGTGGCAAGCACGAGGTTGAGCGGGGATTCT
>JABLTK010137093.1_pt1 | contig 26981 bp, 20 predicted proteins | sample 7160131 | NCBI WGS metagenome assembly JABLTK01 (sample SAMN14651221, study PRJNA627086) | human gut metagenome | isolation source: feces | host: Homo sapiens
CAGTCGCGCAAAGGCGGCAAACCATCAGGTTTGCCGGTCGGCATATAGCCGACTGCCGATGGCTCAATCAAAGATTGAGGCACGGCACCGCCGCTGCCGAAACCCTGCACAGCAGGGTCTTCGGTGCGTTCGTCAACACGGGCTGCAAAATCGGTTACATACGTCCGTGTATGCGCCCTCATTTGCAGCCCGTGTTTCCTTGTCTTGCAGTGTTTCTCAGAGTCTGGCAGGATGTTTCCTTTGTCAACATCCTGATTCATCAGGAGAATGATGAAGCTTAGTGCGTTTAAAAGAAGGAGTCGCTTATGGGAATTCAGATCGAAGCAGCCGCTTATAACATCATCGGCAGAAGAAAGAACAATGAGGATAATTTTTATCTGAACGGTGTGTATCTGTCGCGCGAGCAGATGGATCAGGGCGGCAAGAAGGCGATTAATTGTTCCAACCCCACGCAGGTCTACGCGGTTTTTGATGGAATGGGGGGCGGCGAATACGGTGAATTTGCTTCCCATTATGCATCTATAAAACTGAAAGAATATCAGAAAACCTGCGATCATTTGGACAACGGCGAAAACCTGCGCGCGTTCCTGAATGATGTATCGGAGGGAATCGATGCGGAGGCTGTGAAAAACGGTCTGCGCAGCGGCGCGTGCGGATCCACCGCGGCGATGCTCATCATCGGGGATTGGTGGTATCGAACCGCGCACGTCGGTGATAGCCGCGTTTATCTGCTTCGCGAAGGACAATTGCGCAGGATTACGAAGGATCAATCCGAAGTACAGCGCATGGTAGACATGGGCAGGATTACGCTGGATGAAGCGTGGTCGCATCCGCGCAAGAATGTGATTACGCATCATCTGGGTATGCCGCTGCATGGAAGGATGCTGAATTGCGTCATCAGCGGAAGAATGCCGCTGATTAAGGGGGATCGCTTCTTAATCTGCAGCGATGGCGTGAACGATAGCCTGCGGGACAATGAAATTCTGGAAATCCTGAAGGATGAAGAGCCGGTTGTCAAGATAGCATCTCATATGGTGCACGGCGCGAAAAAGAGAGCGGATGAAATGGGCGTGGAAGCGGATAATACCACGGCGATTGTGGTGAAGGTCTGCGAGGTCGGCGCAAGCGATTCCGCGGAAAGGCGCGTAAAGAAGCTGGAAAGAGGGAAAATATTTTCCGCGATCGGCGCGGCCGTATTTGGGCTGTGCTTCGCGGTCTCCTGTGCCATGATTGTGCTGAAATACATCATTTGAATCATTATCATTGAATAACATTTGAAACGGGAGTTATTATGGCGAGTTATGAAGAACGGCTGTTAAAATACAATGAATTGCGTTTCTTTGATCATGGGCGCTTTAACGGCAATTCCCCGAAGGCCGCATTGCTGGGCAAGGGCGCATCAGGTTATGTATATTCATTGAAACGTTCGGACGGCGATGCGCATCCGCTGGCTGTAAAAATTATCCCCATTCCGAGAGATGATGATTCGAAATTCAACAATTTGACCGAAGAAAAGCGCCGCTTGCGGATTGAACGCGAAATCAGCAACGTACGCGAAGAAATCAAGATCATGAAAAAGCTGGAGGGGGATAGCCATATCTGCTATTTCTCCGATAGCCGCATCGTGCAGCACAGCGATCCATATGGCTATGACGCCATGATTTTCATGGATCAGCTGATCAGCCTGCGCGATTACCTGCGCGCTAATGCCACCGGTATTTCCAACCGCGATTACGGCATTATTGTTTTGAATATCTGGAAGGATATCAGCGCGGCGCTGAGCGTATGTGAATCCAATTCCATACTGCATCTGGATGTAAAGCCGGATAATATTTTCTATGCGTCGAACAGCGGGTATTTCAAGCTGAGCGATTTTGGCGTTGCGATGAACAGCCAGACGGTGCGCCCCGGCGTATATGTCGGCACGCCGGATTATATGGCGCCGGAGCTGCAGAAAAAAGCGGGCGGAAATGCAAAGGTAGATATTTATTCGTTGGGCGTTACCATCTATCAGCTGTTCAATGATAATCGATTGCCGTTTGAAGGCGAAGGCACGGATCGCAAAACTGCCATTGAAATGCGATCCTCGGGGAAATTTTCCATTCCGGAAATACCGGGCATTCCCAAAGAAGTCAATGCGGTTCTTTTAAAATGCCTGTCGCAAAATGCGGAGGATCGCCCCGCGTCGAACCGCGATGTTTTTGAAGAAGTAACGGAACTGTATCTGAAATACAAGCGGAACGGCGGCACATGGGGTTCCAAATCGAAGGGGTTTCAAAAAGGTTCTATCAGATGGATCATCATCGGCAGCATTGCTGCGGGTGTTATTATTATTATTGCCGCTTTGCTGATTGCGCGCGGCGGTTCGAACAAAAATACCCTGCCGGTTCAGAACGAACAGGCGGCGGTGCTGACGACGGATTCGCCAGAAAAAATGCCCGAAATATCCAATCTGGTTGTCAATCAGAATTATATTCTGCCGCGCAGCGGCGAGGATGCAGCGATATCGGGAAGCTTCATAACGGATCAGAACATCGAACAACCCAAGCATCTGTACATCGGCGATTCTGAAATTGAAAATGTAGAATGGACGCGCACAGATACCGGATATGCGTTTACGGCGGCATTCAGTGCCGATCGGTATTCCGGGGATCAGCTGGAGGTTCGAATTGATGTAGACGGAGCGGAAGGCGCATTGCATGCATCCGTGCCCATGGCGAAGCTCACGCTTCATGCCGAAGAAAGCGATTTCCAGCGCAATGCGGATGGTGCGTCGATCACCGGGCATATCGGCGCAAATATACCTCTGGACACAATTGAACTGTATGCGGACGGCGTAAAGCTTGAGGATGCGGATATCCGGGAAGCGGAATCCGGCTGGGATTTCAGCGCATCCCTCCAAGAGAACCAGTTGGACAATGCAAAGCTGCATATTCAGGCAAAGGGAACGTTGAACGATGCGCCCGTTGAATCAAATGCATTGGCATTGACGGTTCCGGTTTCGCAAACCGCGCAGCCGGAGCAGACCGCGGCGCAGAAACAGACCGAACAGCCTGAACAGACGGAAGCGCCCGTACAGAATGCTGCGCCTCAGGTTACGGCGATTGCGGTGGATTCCAAATATATTCTGCCGAAGGAATACAGCGATGATGAAGCGCTTCGAATTACCGGATACATCGATTACGATGCGGATTCCGAGGATGCGCTGCGCGTTCTGCTGAATCATATGCAGACGGATGATGTAAGATGGAATTTCGAAGATGGAAAGTGGCATTTTGAAATCGCGGCGGAAATGAATTTCGAGGATGCACGGGAACTGCTGCTGGAAATCAACACGGATGATGGAAAGAGCCGCGTGGAATGCAGCATTCCGGTTGCACAGGTAGAGCTGCGGATGGATGATGTGCAATCCGTCCATGCGGGAACCGCTGCGGAAATCAACGGGGAAATCGTTTCCGCTGTGGAATTTGATACAGATTCCGTTGAACTGCTTATCGATGGCGCGGTATGCACGGCTGGATACGAGCCATCCGGAAATGGTTATCGGTTCGCCGCAACATATGATCTGGATGATACGCACACCGATCCATTGCAGGTGCAGGCAAAGCTGCATCTGCAGGATGAAACCATCGCATCCGATGCAATCAGCATTCCGGTAGTGCCTGCGGAGGTACAGCTTTACTTAACGGTGGACAATAGCAACGGCGGCGTGCTCAATGCCGCCAATGCCGGAAAGCAGCAGATTTGCGGAAGCGTAGAAACCTACGGAAAAGTAAATAAGAGCGATTTGTCGGTTTGCCTGAACGGAATGGAAGCGGAAGCAAACTGGACAGAAACCGAAACCGGCTTTGACTTTGACGCGGAGCAGGATATGGATTTGGAGGGTCGGGATTCTGTTGCTGTGCAGATTCGCGGCTTAAACGGCGCACAGTCGAATGAAGTTATGCTGCCGGTTGTCTCGCTGCGCCTTTCTTTGGATGATTGCGTGCTTACGGAGCAGGAAAATACAAAGATTACAGGAACGATCGGAACGGTGGGTTCCGTGGACGAAAATCAGATTGAATTGCGCATCGATGATCAGATCGCCGATGCGGATATAACGCCCAATTCGGATGGTACGTTTGCGTTTTCAATGGATTATACGCCGTCTGCAACGGGCAGCATCACCATCAGCGCGGCGATTGCCGGTACGGATATTTCTACAAAACCGTATGAAATCGAAGTGCTTGCAACACCGATTCGGATTGACGGTGTATTCTGCTATCAGCAATACATCGCTTCGGGAACGGGCGCTATGGAACTGTCGGGAAACTTTAATACCACCGGCGATTTGAAATCGGCGGCGATTTCGGTATCCGGCGAACAGATCGATGGTGTGCAATGGAACAGAACCGATTACGGCTATGAGTTCAATTGCGTATGGAACGCGGTGGATTTGCAGGCGGGGGACGAAGCTGTCATCAGCATATTTGATGCGGATGATGGGCGCGTAGCGCCGGAGTCTGCGTCGATCCCCATCGTAGAACCGGATTGCCGGGTAGATGTATCGCCGAATGCGGTGGAGGCGATGGATTCGATTCAGCGCTTTACATTGGAAGGCGATTCGGATTATCAGGATCTGATTGATGGTGAAGCCGTTACGGTTACGGCCGATGGAGAACCCTTGGAGCTTCAAGAAAATGAAGCAGGCGAGGTCTATTTTGAATATCCGATCAGCAGCGATATGCGCGGCACTTCGCTGAAATTTGAAGTGCAGATCCCCGTAAAGAATCGCGGCGCGCTGCAAAAGGAAATCAGCGTCGCCGTTGAAGAACGTACACTGGGTCGGATTGTTGTGGATAGTGATGCATACGGCTGGCTGAACAGCGAAGAATTTATCAATATCAGAGGGCAGGCGTCTGAAAATACGGTTGTAAATATTATCTATGTAGACGATGATAAGCCGCTGATTGCAAGCACGGATACTGATAGCGACGGCCGCTTTTACATGCAGTTGAAGCCATCGGATTGGAACATGAAACAAGGCGAAAATACCATCCGCGTCGCCTATCCGGACGGCGTACTGACGGAGGATGATTACAGCCCCGTTGAAATCAGCGTGCTCTATGATGATGTGGCGCCGGTCATCCATACTGCGGATCGAATTACGCAGAAGGATGAAGCGTTGGATATTAGGCTTGAAGACGATACGCAGAAATGCTACGTTGAAGTATACAAAAACAATTGGCTGTTGGAACGTATACAGACTCCTGTTGACCAGACTTATCGGATGTATTTGTCTGGATATACACTGCTGCGCGGGGATGTAATCACCGTGACTGCGAAAGACAGCGTGGGAAATACCAGTACTGTGGATATACCGTTTATCCACAGTGCGGATCCCATCCTGCCGAAGAACAGCATTGATGGATTGTACAACGAAGAAACGCTGCCTGTGCTGGAGGGAACCGCTGCGGCGGGCGAAACGCTGATTTGCGAATTGAACGGCACGGATATTCCCGTACAGGTAAACGCAGGGGGTAGCTTCCGGCTGGATTTGCATGATCTGGATATTGAGGAAGGCAAAAATACATTGAAAATTGCCTACGCCGAAAGCAACCCGGATACGATGGATTACAGCGCCGCCGAAGCGATCGAATGGGAATTTGAATATGACAGCGTTGGCGTGAAGTTCGATGTTGAACCCGCGCAAATCATGCGGGGCGGAACGATAAGCGTAACCTCCGATGAAAAGGAGGGCTGGTCGGCGTCCCTGAAAATGGGTGAAAAAACAATTGTAGATAACACAGATGCAGAGAATGGCGTAGCGCAGTTGAAGGTTGACTGGAGAAACCTGCCGAACGAGTCCCACGAACTGACGGTTGTCGTGCGCGATGCGGCTGACAATATTACCACCAAAGCGGTTGCGTATAGGTATATTCAACCGATTGAATCTGTTTGGTGCTCTGATGACGATAGCTGGTGGCAGTTTGATGTTGATTATTTCTATCTTGACTTTACAGCGGAGCCGGGTTCTATCGTGCAAATGCAAATCGGCACCGATGACACCACCAATAATGCAAAGTGCACTGTGGATGCAGATGGCAATGGCGGATTTGATATGACGGGGATGCTGGAACAGGGATTTAATACGATAACGCTTACCTATGCGGATCAGAATGGCTTTGATGTGCAATATGAGGCTGAAATCAGCGTACTTTACGATAGCATTGCGCCGGAAGCAGAAATTGAGAATACCATCCTAACGCGCGATACAGAGGTAATCCGAGGTACAATCACGAATGACGAGCCGCATGTAGTTTGGGTTGAACTGTATATTGATGGCAAAAGTGTTGAATATGTCTCGCTTGATGGACAGACTGAAGCTGCATTTGAGTTGTGGCTGTCAGATGAAACGATTGCTTCTCTGCGAAATGCATCGGAAATCAAACTGGAAGTGTGGGATGATCTTGCAAATACGACCACTTATCCCTTGCAGTACGAAAACACCTCCGCGTGGGCGGATGCGCTGGCGGATATTTCGCTGGCAGGTGTTCAATCGGCGAGTCCAGGCGAAACCATCCCAATTTCCAAGGGCGTCGTGTTCTGTGGTGAATGGGATATGCCGGATTGTGTTACCTTTAGGTTGGTGGATGTAAGCGACAGCAGCAAGCGCTATCTGTGCGATTATAGAAAAGGGGAAATGACGGAAAGCGAATATTCGCAGGAAAGCCGGAATTATGATCTGAGCGATTACGCGGTATGCGGATATTACATCGAATCCATCGGGCTGCCGGCTGATATTCCTTCCGGGGAATACAGGCTGCAGGTGGACATTGAAACCGATGGTGATGAATATATGAATTTCAGCGAATACATGGATGGAAGCATCCAAATCGAAAGCGGTTCGGCGAGCATTACGCCTTATGCGGATGCCGGCAGAGGCTATGCGGTCGGTTTTGATGAACCTGCGCAGGATAGTTTCCGATCGGACAACATCGTACTGACGGGCTGGACATGCTATGCGGCGGGGAAGATTCCGTATTATGATCGCATCGAAATTGTAAATGCATATGGACAGAAGGACAGCATCGTTCTGGCGGATCAGATTTTCCAGCGGCGCAGAAACGATGCCGTTCAGCAGGCGATGGCGCATTGCGAAGTGTCGGCGGCGGCGATCGCTGAAAGCAAAGCAGATGACGCGGGATTTGTGCTGGTGCTTGATTTGACGGACAATAAGGTTGTTGTCGATGGCGAGATGCTCACGATTCGTTTGTATTCCACGGATGATGTAAATGATGTGGCTTCGATTAAGCCGACTGCGGAAATCAAGGTCATGATCGATAATTCCGCGGGGCGCATTTCGCAGGCACAGATTGATCAATTGAAGCAGGATGATGAAGAAGTGCTGCCGGAAGCGGAGCAAAACAATTGATTCATCCGATGCGTATAATTGTTCATTATTTCGCGCCGAAAAATAGTGCATTCATCGCAAAATATTGTTTGACGGGAATTGAATTGGTACAATCGGTTTAACAAGAAATCTTCGTGAGGTGAACTCGATGCAATATAATACCAGAGAAATCCGAAGGGCTGCGAGCAGAATCCGGCAATGCGCAGAAGAATTAAGCAGCAGTACGGCGCCTGTATTGAAGAAAATACGGCAGGAGATTCCTGAATTTTTTGAGGGGGATGCCGCCGATGCGCTGGGCGTAAGGCTTCAAAGCGAAGCTGAAATCGCAAAATCGATGTGTTCTGCCATGTACAATTTGAGTTCTGCTCTATTGAGTCTGGCAATCAAACTGGAAGAAGCGGATGAACGCATTTCCAAGATGATGAAATGATCGCAGCGGGAGGTGAAGAAAGTGGCGGATCGAATTCGCGTAGATACAGAACAATTCAATAAATGGATTCGTATGCTGGATGGCGTGGCGGATGATGTGCAAAGCGTCCGCAGCAAGCTGCTGCGCATAGATACGTCTGCCGAATGGTGGGAAGAGGTGCGTACCTCTGTAGGAGGCCAAACATTTAGGAGAGTCTTCGCGCCTGGCACCTTTCAGCCATTGGGGTGCGGAGTCGGCGGAGGTACAGTGAGCGGGAGAACGACAGTTTCTGCAATGGCTGCTTCGCTGTCTGCATACAGCAAAGACATAGATGCAGTTTCGCAGAAGGTGGCTGCTGCGAGAAGCTGTTTTGAAAACACAGAAGCGAAGATCATAAGCGCCATTGATGCCCTGTCTGCCGGTACGGGTCGGGATGAAGCAAGCGTGGGCGCTTCGCTGCATGCATCTGATCTTGAGCAAGGCGTGAGCATTGCCGATATATTCAGTGATTGGTTCTCCAAATTGAAAACCGGCGCACAAGTGGTTTCCGGAAAGCTATCGGAGTGGAAATCCGCAATTGTCCAAAGCTGGAAAGAGAAGGGGACGATCTACCGCATTGTAAAGGGCGTTGGAGCAGCGGTGCAGATTGTCGGCGGTGTGGCGACAGTTGTTTGCGCTGCTCTGGGCACCGGCGTAACGGCGGGCATGGGAGCGCCGGCTACGGTTGTTGTTGGCGCATATGGCGCAAATTCGGCGATTTCCGGAATTGCAGATTTATGGAATTGCATTACGGGCGATGTGGACAAGATTGGCAATGTGGATGTGCTGAAATCAGGTATGTCTATCATAGGCGGACAAGCTGGCAAATGGCTTGGCAATGAGCAGATCGGTCAATCCGTGGGCGAGGCGGTATATCATGCCGGCAGTATAGCAACTGTTGTTGTATCAATGAAAAACCTTGCGGGGAAGATTATACAATCGCCGAACGCAGGAGCTTCGCTGAAGCAGAGTATAGAATTGACGAAACAGACGCTGAAAAACGCAAAGGGAGAGGTTTCGCAAGGCTTAAAAGGGGTATGGGACATCGCCACGAAATCCGATCTATCCGCGATTAAATATGATTTTGCGATGCTGAAACATACGATTCCGAATATTTGTAATGTGGTCAGTGATGTCGGATTGATTAAAAGCGGCGTAGAAAATGGATGCAAGTTGATCGACAAGGGTGGGAATCTCGTAGAATCCATTACGGATTGGTCGATTAACCGTAAATCTATTGACCCGCTTAAGGAGATCAAAGATACCCTTAGCGGTTCTGCCGGTGCAGTGGATGATATTAAGAACATTTGGGATGGAGCAAAGGATTATCTGGAATATAAGAGTTTAATAGGAGGTAGAGCATGAATACGGAAAGACTTTTGCCGATCGGCAGCGTAGTATTGCTTAAGGAAGCAGAAAAAGAACTGATGATTATCGGAATCATGCCGAAATCCAATGACAAGCAATATGATTATATTGCGGTTCTGCATCCGGAAGGATATCTGAATGACAAAATCATTTTCACATTTAATCATGAAGATATTGCCAAGGTCAGTTATCTCGGCTACATGAATGCAGCGTATCAGATGTTCCGCAGCGAAGTGGCTGGGGTTATGCAGCAGCAGGAAGGCGGTCATGTTCAAGATTTTCTGTAAGCGAACGAAGTGCGACGAGCAAATGATTTCCGGAGCCAGAGGTAACAAGACAGCGGAGGGCCGCGAACGCAGCCACCGCTATAGCGGCTTGGGCTTGGCAGGTTGTCGGGGAAATGCTAAAATGGATGGCCGATGGGGAGACAAAGAAGTCTCTGATTCCCATCGCCGTCGGTGAAAAAAGCATAGCATTTCCCCGGCGTTCTGTCAAGGCTGGCGTCGATAGAACCCGCATCCTGCGTACCGGCTCCGGCCGGTCGTCAATTCCGAGTCAGTCTGCCGGGATACATGATATCCAGCTCCGCGTAGACCTGCCCCCAATTTCGAACGGGCATGGTCCATTTTTTCGTCAACTCCCATGTCGCCAGATAGAGCGCCTTGGTCAGAGCCATAGCGTTGGGAAAGACCGTTCGGCCGCGGTTCAGGCGGCGGAACCCGCTGTTCAGGCTCTCGATGGCGTTGGTGGTATACATGACCTTCCGCGCGGTCTGGGAGAACTTGAACATAGGACTGATGCAGTCCCAATTATCGCTCCAGCGGTTCATACAGCCGGGGTATTTGGGCTCCCAGGCGGCTCGAACCTCGTCCAGGCGAGCCAGCGCGGTCTGCTCGTCCGGCGCGTGATAGATCGTCTTCAGGTCGTTGGCGAACGCCTTTTTGTCCTTATCCGCCACGTATTTGAGCGTATTGCGCACCACATGCACGATGCACCGCTGGTATTCCGCCAGTGGATATGCCGCCGAAATAGCTTCCCTGATCCCGCTCAATCCATCCGCGCACACCACGAAAATGTCCTGTACGCCGCGGTTTTTCAGCTCGTTCAGCACGCTTAGCCAGAATTTCGCGCTCTCGTTTTCGCCAATTGTGATGCTCAGAACTTCCTTCCTGCCTTCCTCGTTGATTCCAAGGATCACATACGCCGCCGCCTTGCGGATGACGTTGTTTTCCCGCATGTTGAACACGATGGCGTCGATGTACACGATGCGATACACCGCGCTCAGCGGCCGCTTCTGCCATGCCTCGATCTCCGGCAGCAGCTTGTTCGTGATCGCCGTCACCATCCCTTCGCTGACCTCGAAGCCATAGATGTCTTGAATCTGCTCTGAAACCTGCGCCACGCTCATTCCCCGCGCATACATCGCGATGATCTTTCCTTCGATTTCGCTGATGTTTTTCTGGTATTTCGGTACCACCTGCGGCTCGAAGTCGCTGTTTCGATCCTGCGGCACTCGGATTGGTATCTCGCCCATGCTTGATCGCAGCGTTTTCGGCTTGTAACCGTTCCGGCTGTCGTGGTATTCCGGATCGCCCGCTTCCCGCTCCTCTGCCTGCTCCTCCAGCTCCGTCTCCAGCATACTCTGAATCGTTCCGCCCAGCTGATCTTTCAGCGCTTCCTGTATGTCCGCTGCCGTCTTGATGTCGTACATCTCGATTAGCTGCCCGATGATGTTTCGCTTCTCTTCACTCAGCACGTTCTTTCTCTTTCTGCCCATGGTTTCCCCTCCTGTGTTCTTGTATTTTTTCACAGTTCGTTGTACCGCTTTACAGAAAAAATTGAACAAGCTCGTTCAATAGTCATAGTTATTCTGGCTAAAATGAATCATCCCCTGTTGTTGCGTATCTGCAGAGTTGCTATAAAAACGATAACGATTGTTCTCGCTCTATTGTTTGTAATAGATGTGCTTTGCTATAATAAGCATTCAATCACTTTTTTTTGCTCTGTTTATCGGAAATTTGATGTGTTTATATGTCTGCCCCCGACAAAAATAAAATAGAATACTGCGTTGCTGCATAGAGCAGCACCTTCCTTTATTACTTATTTAAATTGGCATAAGGAAAATGTGCTTGGTATTTATATATGGATGCTATGAATGCGAATTTTGTGATATAATTTAAATATCCTGTTAATGATTTACAAACAAAGGAAGCGTGTGACATATGATATAATTAAGAAGGGATGGTGGAAATATGATTAGGGAAGTAATTATTAAAAATACAAAAGAACATGCTTTTTATCAATAGTAGGCTGCTGTGAACATTTGGGTCGGTAAGTAATAACAGGAGGCATTATGGAAAACGGTATTTATTCAAGAGAGAAGGCAATTGCCGCTATGCAGAAGATCCGGCGGGGTGTCGATAAACGTTCAAAGCGTTTATTCGAGAAATATGAAAGCATGCATGACGCATACATTCGTCGCTTTGAAATCGTATTTACAAACCGAAAAATAGGTTGTGAGGATTGTATTTTAACGCTTGATCAGGATTACATAGAGCCTTTTTCCCGCATAATCATCAAAATACATAGAGTGAGTCAATTACAAATGACGATGTCGTCGGACAAATGTGTGGACGATGAAATCTATTGTATGTATATTCGGGGCTGTGAGGGCGGAATTCAAATATCCTGTGAAACCGCTGAAGGCTTCAATTTTGAGATGGTGGCGAAGAGTATGAAAATTACTGAACAGAGCATCAGTGAGTGGACAAGAGATCAATCTACAATCCAAAAGGCGGTTGCCAGGTTCAGAAAGCTTTAGAAAAATTTCAACGATTACTATGTAGAGCGAAATTGATTGTACGACAGCCCAATTTTCACAAATCTGAAGATACGGTACTCCTTTGTGGGCAAAGCAGATTCCCTAACAAGGAATCTGCTTCAAGTATGCTTCGCTATCCCCAGTACATATAAAATTAAGGAGAAGCTGTATGAAAAAGACGAAAATATGGATGCTCATCACAGGATGTCTGAACCTGATTGAGGTCATTTTGAATACGGACGTCTTACTCAATCGCAATGGATGTTTAGCTAAAATGGTTTCTGATCTTGCAGATTCTAAGATTTGGGTTGAGATAGAATTTGTGCATCACCTAATTGCTTTGTTTTTGTTGACCGCAGTAGGACAATGGTGTTCCATCCGTGTTTTGCGAAAATCTTCCCATAAAGATTGGTATTGGTATGCGGCGATCGTAGTTTTGATCCTCATTTTGACCAGAATCATTGTCCATAATCTCGCAATGAAGCAGTATGTTTGGATTCCTGGCGGACTGTTAATGTGAATCAACCGATGATTGCATGCGCAGGCTTGGGCGAGTGGCGAACATGTCGGGCACAGTTTGTTTATCTGTATCCATATGCCTGTAAGCCCATCCCGCGGTCAAGATCGCGCATGGCGCTGAATAGAATGTAGGGCGACTTCCGGAATTCGAATGCGGGAGGGTTGCCCTATGTTTTTGGAAGAAATCCTGATTACACTCGCACGGAATGTGTGCGCGCTGGCGCTGCACCTGTCCGCGAAGAACGCCTTTCCCAAGCCGCTTGAACGCGCGGAGGAGGAAGAGCTGATTCGCCGCATGGCGGCGGGCGATACGCAGGCGCGGGATAAGCTGATCGAACACAACCTGCGGCTGGCGGTGCACATCGCCAAGAAATACACGGGAAGCGGTGTGGATCTGGATGATCTGATTTCACTGGGTTCCATCGGGCTGATCAAGGCGGTGCATACCTACCGACCGGAGGCGGGCAGGTTGGCGGCGTACACGTCCAGATGTATTGAAAATGAAATTCTGATGTACCTGCGATCGAACCGCAAGACGCGCGCCAACGTTTCGATCGATGATGCGGTGGGGCGGGATCGCGAGGGAAACGAACTGCGCATATCCGATCTGATGGGCACCGATCCGGATATCGTGGCGCAGCAGGCGGAAACGCGCATCGGCTCCGCCGAGGCGATCGCGCTGATGGATCGCGTGTTGGATGCGCGAGAAAGGCACGTTCTGCGCCTGCGCTACGGGATCGAGGATGGAATCTGCCGCGCGCAGCGCGATGTGGCGGCGCTTCTGGGCATATCGCGCAGCTATGTTTCGCGCATTGAGAAAAAGGCGCTGGAAAAATTAAAGAAGCATATGGCGTGAAAATCGGCAAAAGTACGAAAATGTACTGTGGAAAAAAATCGCGGCCTGTGGTATAATGATCATGGAACGTTTATAAGAGAATTGCAGGAGGCGATGGCCATGAATTATTCTGATGATGCGTTTGTTACATTGCTGCTGACCATGTCGCTGTCGCCGAATCGCGAAGAATTTGCACGCCCACTGAGCACCGCGGAGATGCATCAGTTGGAGGAGCGCGTGCGCAAATGCGATATTGGCAGAATCGGCAGGCTGGCGAATATCGATATCAGCGGTCTGATGCTGAAGCTGGGCATTTCCGAGGAGGAAGCCTATCGCATTTACACGCTGATGAACCGCGAAGTGCAGATTTCCTACAGCCTGGAAAACTTTCTGAAGCAGGAAATCGAAGTGGTTACCTGCCGCGATGCGGATTATCCGCGCCGGCTGCACCTTCGAATGGATGCGACTGCGCCGCAGATATTCTATCGGTGCGGCAATCCCGATCTGCTGGATCGTCCGATGCTGGCGGTGGTGGGCATCAGCGGCGTGAAAACCACGGCGGAGGTGCGCAAATATGTGGAAACCATCGTGGATAACGGGATTCGGCTGGGCTATACGCTGCTGACCGGCGGCGAATTGGGCGTATCACGCGTGGTGGCGAATCTGGTGTTGGAGCGCGGCGGCACGCTGGTGGAGGTGCTGGGCGGCGATATGGCGGCGCACATGCACGAGGACGGCATCGCCGAACTGATCGCCATGCAGCGCGCGGCGTTGATTTCGCTGGAGCATCCCGAAGCGCTGTTTACGGTGAGCCACGGCATTGCCCGAAACAAGGTGCTGTTTTCGCTGGCGGAGGCGGCGTTCGTGTTCAATACGGACGGCAAGCGCGGCGAAACCGATGCGCTTCGCAACCGTTACTGCGATTGGATCTATGCATGGACAGGACATGCCGGCGCGGCGGCGCTTGTATCCCGCGGCGCGATCGGCGTAAACGATGTTACGGCGCTGGATTTTGATGATTTGAGCCGCCATTGGAAAAACAGTCAGTCCGAACAGATGAGCCTGTTTGACATGCTGGATCATCTGAACTGAAATTAAATTTCGACGAAAGAAATCGAGGCAGAGATTATGAGCAAGATTGATGTTGTACGCAAGGCGATGATGGATGCGCTGAAGGCGGGCGATAAGCCGCGCAAGGAAGCGCTTTCGCTGCTGCTGTCCGCGCTGAAGGCAAAGGCCATCGATAAGCGCGCGGATCTGACCGAGGATGAAGAAAACGCCGTGGTCTATCGTGAAATCAAGGAAGCCAAGGAAACGCTGGATACTACGCCCGCGGATCGCGCGGATATTATCGCGGAATGCAAGCTGCGCATCGCCGTTTGGTGCGAATTTGCGCCCGCGCGCATGGACGAGGACGCAATCCGCGCCGTGATCACGGAAACGCTTGCGGAACTGGGCATCGCCGAACCGACCGCGAAGGATAAAGGACGGCTGATGAAGGTGCTGATGCCGAAGCTGAACGGCAAGGCGGAGGGCAGATTGGTCAATCAGCTGGTGGGCGAAATTCTGAAATAATCGGAAAAGCTACCCGAAACGCCGCATGATCGCTATGATCATGCGGCTAGACCACTGACAAACGCCGCAACCGCAGAAATTTTCTGGAATACTTCTGACGAAGTGAAAATTTTTGCTTCCATCGTCAACGAGTGCCGCAAAATCGGTTACATAGGTCAAACTATGCGCCCTCATTTGCAGCACTCGTTTCCTTGTCTTGCGACGCTTCTCAGGGTCTGTCAGTCTGTTAACTTTGTCAACATCCTGAACTGTATCCGTTCAAACAGAGCGGACACAGCTTTTTTTATCGCAAATTCAGAAAATTTCCACGCTGTAGCCGAGCGATTTTTCCTGCTCCGGCGCGAGGGCGATCAAATCCTTCTGCATATCCAGCCGTTCGATTACGCCGTCGCGCGCGGGGAGCGAGCTCCACGGCTCCAGACATACATAGGGCGCATCGGATTTCGGCTTGTGCCATATGCCGAAGATCGGAAAATCGTCAAAACGCATCCGAAGTCCGCGCGTTCCGCGATCGCTGGACAGGCAAACCTCGCGCGCGGCGCTCGTTAGAATGATCGCATCATCGTCAAACAGATCGTGGCGCAGCGGCAGGCGGCAGCTGTTCGAGAGCGGATAGGGCGCGTTTTCGCCGCTGACGAGTACGCGCTCGGTAAAGCCGATGCGCACGGGCGTGCACGGCTGTGCGAACGTGAGCGCATAATCCTCAAAGCGCAGATTCGCTTCCAGCGGCACATTGAAGCCGGGGTGGCCGCCGATGCCGAAATACATATTCTTCGTATCCAGATTGTGCACGTGGAAAACAACGTGCAGCGTATGCCCGTCCAGCCGCATTTCCACATCAAATCGGAAGCGATAGGGGTATTGCGCGCGCGTATCCTCGCTGTCCGTCAGCGTAAATACGATTCGATCCGCGCGCCGCTCCGTTACCTGAAAATCGGATGCGCGCGCAAAGCCGTGCGTAGGCAGATGGTATTCCTTGCCGAACAGTTCATATTTGCCCTCCGTCAGGCGCGCGACATAGGGGAAGATCGTGGGCGAACTGCTGCCCCAATAGGCGGGATCGCGCTGCCACAGATATTCGCAGCCGTCCGTGCTTTGAATGGACATAAGCTCCGCGCCGCGTTCCGATGCGGTCACCCGAAGATATTCATTTTCAATCGTATGCAGCATAAGCCTTACCTCGTTATTGTATTAAAATCAGTATAGTTGCTGTATCCAGAATTGTCAAGATTTAAAGCTTGCGGCGCGCAGGCAGGAATCGGCGGCGCGCGTGCAGAATACCTAAAAGAAAATTGAATCGAGGTGACGATATGAAGCTGCAAATCCCCGCATGGTGGATCGAATTTCAGAAAAAGCATCCCGCGATCGCGCGGTTTATCATATTCAATCTGGTGGGCGGCGTGGTTACGCTGATGCAGATCATCCTGCTTCCGGCGCTGAAGGCGATATTTGCGCACACGCGCCTGATCGATATCGCGTTTCAGATTCTGCCGATGGGGTCGGGCGATTTTTACATGTTCAATTATCCCGCGGGTGCGATTGCGCAGGGCGGGGGCGGCGGACTTGCGTATTTTCTGGCGGTGCAGATCACGATTCTGGCGGCACAGGTGGTCAATTTCTTTTTGCAGCGCAAGGTTACGTTTCAATCCGACGCCAGCATCGGCAAAACGCTGTTCTGGTATCTGATCGCCTATATCGCGGTAACCTTCTTATCGGCGGCGCTGCAGGGCGTATACCGCGAACCGCTGTATCGCCTGCTCACAACCTGCTGGGGATGGGGCAGAACGGGCGAAACTGTGGCGGATATACTGGTGGTGCTGATCAATTGCCTTTTGCAATTTGTGGTATTCTATCCGCTGTTTCACATCCTGTTTAAGCAGAAATAAGAAAATCAGGCGATGCATGAAAAACGATATGTTCCCGAAGTGTCCGGCGCTTTTGCCGCGCATCTTTCGGGAAACATATCGTTTTGTTTGTATTGCCCTGTGCATGCGAACAACCGGCAGAATTTGCGCACAGTGGTGAAAATCACAAATGCGGATTGTGTTTTTATATTTACTGGCTCCGGCTGTATTTGTATAATTTAAATAGTTAATTGAAGCTGGAGGGAACATTATGGGCATGAATTGCAAAACAAATATGGATGGATCGACGAAAAAGAAGGGGTCACCGGCACTGGCGCGCGTGCGCAGGTTTATGAACAATTATGCGATCATTTATGCGATCGTGCTGCTGGGCTTTGTGATTTCGCTGACCAGCGATAAATTTCTGCAAATCACGAATATCGTAAACGTACTGCGCCAGAATTCGATGGTGGTAATGATTTCCATCGGTGTATTTTTTGTTCTGGTCGCGGGCAGTCTGGATATTTCGACCAGCGCCGTCGCCGCGTTGGTGAGTATATTGTTTTCCAAAATGATGGTGGAGCTTCTGTTGCCCCCAGTCGTTGCGATTCTGCTTTCGATCCTGCTCGGCATGGCAATCGGCTTCCTGAACGGTTTGATCATCACCCGCCTGAAGATTCCTGCGATGATCGCGACGCTGGCGATGCAGTATGTGTGCAATGGCGCGGTATATTTAATCAGCGGCGGCTATGCGGTGTCCGGTCTGCCGGAATCCATTTCGTTTCTGGGCAAGGGAAACGTATTCGGCCTGAGCTGGCTGCCCTGGCCGGTGCTGATCATGATCGTGATTGCGATCATCGCCCACTATATTTCGCAAAAGACCATCTTTGGCCGTTCGCTGTACGCGATCGGCGGCAATGTTGAAGCGGCGTATCTTTCGGGCATCCGCGATAAATGGATTCTGACCAGCGCGCACGTGATTTGCAGCGGACTGGCGGCGTGCGCCAGCATCGTTTTGACATCGCGTTTGGCTTCGGGTCAGGTAAACGCCGGTCAGGGCTGGGATTTTGAAGCGATTATCGGCGCGATCATCGGCGGCGTGAGCATTACTGGCGGCCGCGGCCGCGTGTTCGGCGCGGTGCTGGGCACGTTCCTCGTGGGCATGCTGGTGAACGGTATGACGCTGAACAATATCGATTCCAACGTGCAGAAGATCGTAAAGGGTCTTGTATTGATTTTTGCAATCGCCTTTGATATCTACGCGGTAAACAAGAAGAACAAGCGCTGATGGATTGGGAGGACAGGATATGGATGATACGATTATTTCCGTTCGCGGCATAAGCAAATCCTTCCCCGGCGTACAGGCACTGAAGGACGTAAGCTTTGATATTCTCCGCGGTGAAATACACGGCCTTGTGGGCGAAAACGGTGCGGGAAAATCCACGCTGATCAAGATACTCTGCGGCGCCTATACGGCCACCGAGGGCAGCGTATGGATGAACGGCAAAGAACTTTCGATCCGTTCGCCGCTGGATGCGCAGAACGCGGGAATCAGCGTTGTACATCAGGAACTGAAGCTGGTCGATTCGCTGACGGTTATGGAAAACATATTTATCGGCAGATGGCCGCGCACCGCGATCGGGTCGGTCAACTGGAAAGCGCTGCGCAGGCAGGCGGCGGAATTGATCGATGAACTGGGCGTATCGCTGGATCCGGAAGAAAATGTGGGTAAGCTGACGGTGGCGCAGAAGCAGATCGTTGAAATCTGCAAGGTGCTTTCCACCAATGCGAAATTTATCGTAATGGACGAACCCTCAGCCGTGCTTACGCCCAGCGAAATGGATACCCTGTACGCCATCATTCGCAAGCTGAAGGCTTCCGGAATTACGATTCTGTACATTTCGCATCGCCTGGAGGAAATCTTTTCGCTGTGCGATCATGTGACCATCTTCCGCGATGGACAGAAGATCAAAACCGTTCCGGCGGCGGATGTGACCCGTGAGGAACTGATTCACATGATGGTCGGGCGCGAACTGGGCATCGAATACCCCAAGGAGAAGATCGAAATCGGGGAAACGATCCTGTCGGTTCGCAATCTGAACCGCCCGAATGTGCTGCACGATATCAATTTCGATCTGCATCGCGGCGAAATACTGGGCTTTGCAGGGCTGGTCGGCGCGGGGCGCACCGAAGTGGCGCGTGCGATCATGGGTGCGGATAAGAACGTATCGGGCGATATTACGCTCCGCGGAGAAAAATATGCGATTACCGATGTGCCGCACGCCATCAAGATGGGCATCGGTCTGGTTTCCGAGGATCGCAAAAAGGAAGGCCTCGTTCTGAATCTGGGCATCAAATACAATATTTCCATGGTGAACATGCACAGCATTCTGAAAAACGGTGCGCTGAATGCAAATCTGGAAGAAGAATTGGCACAAAAATACATTCACGATCTGAATATCGTCGCGCCGAGTTCTGAACAGGAAGCGATTTATCTCTCCGGCGGCAACCAGCAAAAGGTGGTTATCGCCAAATGGCTGAACGCCAATTGCGATGTACTGATTCTGGATGAACCGACGCGCGGTATCGATGTCGGCGCGAAAAAGGAAATTTATCATATCATCGGGGAACTGGCGAAGAATGGAAAAGCGATCATTATGATATCTTCTGAAATGCCGGAGCTGCTGGGTATGTGCGATCGAATCATTGTTATGCACAACGGCAGAATCACGGGCACGGTGGATATCGCGGATGCGACGCAGGATGTTTTGATGGAATTGGCGATTCACTGATCGCCGAAGAAAGGAAGTACGAATAATGAAAATTGTCAGGCTGGGTGTTGTCGGATGCGGATTTATCTCCGGGATTCACGAACAGGCGTTTGCAAAGCTGCGCGGCAAGATGGAGGTCGTGGCATGCTGCGATCTGATCATCGAACGCGCCGAGGCGATGGCGAAAACCGTCGGCTGCGATTTTGTCTGCACGGATTATCACGAACTGTTTGATAAGGTGGATGCGGTGCTGCTGGCCGTGCCGCACGAGGAACATTATCCCCTCGGCAGCGATTTCATCCGGCACGGTATCCATGTGATGATGGAAAAGCCGATGGCGGTGGACGAGGAAGAATGCCTGAAGCTAATCCATCTGGCGGATGAATATCATGTGAAATTCATGGTGGCGTACATCATGCGCTATCATCCGATGTGCCAGAAGCTCAAGGAAATCGTGGATGATAAGCGCTACGGCGAGCTTTTCCAGATGTCCATCTGGACGGAGCAGTTCACGAAAGCGCCCGATTATGATTACAGCGCGCACGCGCTGGGCGGCGGACAGTTCTTCAGCCACGGCTGCCATTACGTGGATCTTTTGCTGTGGTATCTGGGCGAGCCGGTCAAGGGTTCTCATCTGGGCACTACGCGCTGCACGCCGTGGATCGAATGGGAGGGCACCAGCAACGCCATCTTTGAATTCGAGGGCGGAAAGCTTGCCTATCACTTCGGCACCTGGGGCACGGTCGGCACGCGCCACAGCTACGCCATTCACGCCTTCTTTGAAAAGGGAATGGTGGAATGCTGCCTGAACGAAGGCAAGATGTATCTGCACCGCACGCAGAATTTGAGCAGCTATTTCGAAAAATCAGATATTGAAGAATTGATCTTTGAATGCGAACCGACCGGTCATCTGCCGTGGTATGAATTGAACCACTTTGCGGATTGCGTTCTGAACGATCAGCAGCCGCTGACCTCCGGCCCCACCACGCTGCAGGGACACCGCGTGATCTGGCGCATGTATGCGGCGGAGGCGAAGGATCGGGTTGCCGATTTGAAGGGTCTGGGTCTGTATGATGAATGGGATCGCATCGATGGCCCCGGCGCGCCGTGGAGCGTGCCGCTGCTGCGCAGCATGCGCGAGGAACAGAAATAAATCGGATCCATTTGTGCTTTGGCGCATGGAGCATGCGCTTGCAATTATATTTTTAAGGAGGCTATCCCCATGAAAAGAATCGTTGCACTGTTTTTCTGCCTGATGATGGTTCTCTCCTGCGCAGCAGTTGCAGAAACCGCCGAATCCCACTACACCTTTGGCGTATCGCTGTTCTATCGTTCCGATGAATTCTATGTAGACATCGAAAACATGATGAAGGTCACCGCGGAAAACATCGGTGTTGAACTGATCATTCAGGATGCGAACTGCGATTCCAGCACCCAGATGCGCCAGTTTGAAGATTTCATTCAGATGGGCGTAGACGCGATCGTATTCAGCCCCTGCGATCCCGCCGCTTGCGCATCCGCGGTTCAGGCCGCAAATGAAGCGGGAATTCCGGTATTTACCTACGATGGAACCGTACAGGATACCACGGGCATTACGTCCGGCATGTATTCCGATTTCTATGCGGACGGCTACGAAGCGGGCACCTGGGCGAAGAATTATATCGTCGAAAACCTGAACGGCGAAGCCAACGTGGCGATTTTGGATTATCCCGCTTCCCCGATCGTGTGCGGCGAGCGCGCGAATGGCTTTGAAGACGCCGTGAAGGAACTGGAAGGCGTAACCGTCGTTGCCCGTCAGGACGGCAAGGCGACCCGTACCGGCGGCATGGAAGTTACCGAAAACATCCTGACCGCAAATGTAAATGATCTGGACGTCGTATTCGCCATCAATTACGAATCCGGCGCGGGCGCTGCCGCGGCGGTTCAGGCGGCGGGCATCGATTGCGCGGTCGTATGCGTCGCGTGGGGCAAGGAAGCGCTGGAGAAGCTGTCCAACAATGATCCCTATATCAAGGCGCTGCTGCTGGGCGATCCCCGCGATCAGGCGAAGATTTTGGAAGTCGCGAAGGATTATCTCGATGGCAAGGAAATCGAAGCAGAAACCCAGTACAGCTACTATATCGTCACCAGCGAAAATCTGGATGAAAAGATCGACTGGAAATCCATCATCGACATGCGCGGTTAATTTTCAACGCTGTCAATTGCGAGTCGGGCATTATGCAATGCCCGACTTTTGCGGTTGCATGGAACAAACCTTCTTTGTTATAATAATCTGGGATTATACGATAGGAGAACGATCGAATGAAGCGCTTGCACATGGGGTATCACCGACTTTCGATATTTTCCAAAATACTTCTGTGGATGGTTGTCGTGTCCATTATTCCGCTGTCGATTGTTTCGATCCAGAGCATCTATCGCATTACGGCGCTGGAAAACAACCGATGCGAAAATGAAGTGATCAACCGTCTGCAATGGGTGGAAAACGATGTAAATGCAATGGTGAGCGAATTGCGCATGCAGGCGATCCGAACGGCGGCGGATGCATCCGTGGTCGCGGCGGTATCTGCAAATGTACCGGCGGATTCGGCGATGGTATATCAGATGCAAAAGGCGCTGTACGGTTATTTTGCGGGACAGAATTATCATTCTGTATATATATTGGGGGATAACGGTACGCGCGTTTCCACCTATGGATCGATACAATTGATGAATCTGGTGGGCGCAAGTTACGCGGATTACGCGGCGCATCTGGAAAACAGCCGGCGCACGTTCATCTGGGAAAACCCGATGCAGTTCGGCGGCGAATACTTTATCCCTTACGTTCGATTTATTTATGATGAAACGGGGCGTGCGGCGGGGCTGCTGATCGTGAATTTTTCGGAGCGTGCGCTGCGGCAGGTCGCGCACGACCATTTGCATCAGAGCGCGTTCGATCCCTGCGGCGTGATGATCACAAACGATCGCGTGATTTTATCCTCCCAAAATGGGAATGATATCAATTCGGATATCGACATAGATGCGCGGGTGCTTCAATACGCGGGAAAGGATTGCGTCTTATTGAAATTTTCCAATTCGAAGCATTCGGATTGGAACTATATTGCGCTCGTCGCCAACCGCGATATTCATGCGTCCAGCCGGAATATGATGATCACGCTTGGCTTTTTGATCGGCGTATGCCTTCTGTTCATCATCGTGGCTTCTACGATGGTTTCAAGAAGTATATCCAGACCGCTGAAATATCTGTCCAATGCGATGCTTGAATTGGGAAATCACAATATGAATGTGGAAATCAAGCAGCCGCTTTACAATGATGAAGTGGGGCAGATGTGGAACAGCCTGATTGAAATGACCCAAATGCTGAAAAGCACGCGCGCTGAATCGGAACGGGCGATGCGCATGAGCCAGCGGCTGCGCTATGAAGCGCTGAAGGCGCAGATCAATCCGCATTTTATCTACAATACGTTTGCTTCGGTCATTTTTCTGATCGAGGATGGACAGCAGAAAAAGGCGACGGAAATGCTGGCGGCGCTCGCGGAGCTTTTGCACATCAGCATCAGCCGGACGAAGGAATATATTCCGGTGGAACAGGAACTGGGGCTGGTGCGCAATTATATGGACATTCAAAGAGTGCGCTACCATGAAGGATTTCGCTACATCATCGATGTGGATATGGACGTGATGAAGCTGCGCACGATCAAGATCATTTTGCAGCCCGCGATTGAAAACGCGCTGGAGCATGGTATGCGCGCAAAACGCGATGATCAGGCGACGCTGTGGATTTCGGGGCGGCGGCAGGATGATCTGTTGGTATTCGATATCATCGATGATTGCGATAACCTGACCGAGGAACGCATGGCGGAAGTAAATCGGATAATTCATTCGGATCAAATGGATTCATCAAAAAGAGTGGGCATCGGTCTGAAAAATGTAAACGACCGCATTCGTTTTGAATTTCCGGGGGACGATCGTCTTGGCGTTACGCTGATAAAGCGAAATCGGAAAACCATAACGCATATCGTCACGAAGCCGGTGGAGGAGGATCATGAAAAGCTTGAATCTGTTGATATGTGATGATGAATGGCTGATTCGCGAACAGATCGCGCGCGGCGCACGGGATATGGATCAGTTTTGCGTGTATACCGCGGATAACGGGAAAAGCGCATGGGATATTGTGCGGAAGGAAGGCGTTGATGCGCTGATTCTGGATGTGCGCATGCCGGAGATGGACGGAATTGAACTGCTCAAGCGCATCAGCACGATGGAAAACGCCCCGGTTACGGTGATTTTAAGCGGCCACGATGAATTCGATTATGCGCGGCAATGCCTTCGATACGGCGCGGTGGATTATCATCTGAAGCCCGTGACCGATGAACAGATTCAGGCGATATTAAGCGATCTGGCGCAGCGCGTTGGCAGAAGGATGGAATACATTTCAACGCTCGCCTCCTATAAAAATAAGCTGGATTCCATTCGCCCGGTTCTATTGGATCATTTTTTTCAGGATCTTCTGCAAAAGAAGCTGAATGAAGCGGAAATTCAGAATGCCGAGGGCTATCTGGGCATGTGCGTCAATCGCCCGTATCTGGTGATTTCCGTTGTCAGCATTCGCGGCATCCACGAAGAATCCCCCGAAGTGCGCGATCCGCTTCGGATTTATGCCCTCGCACAGTTGTTGGAGGACAGGCTGCGCTACACGGATTTCCATATTTCCGTGATTCATTTGAGCAATGATATGCTGGGCGTAGTGGCGTGCGGAGATCGTGCGGACATCGATGATTGCCTGAACGTGCATCTTGAAAAGGCGCTGAAGGAAATATCCGGGGATCTGCTGCTTCGGTTTTCCGTCGGAACGGGCGATGTGGTGGATCGGCCGATCCTGCTGCGCAATTCGTATGTACAGGCGCTGTACGCGCTCAGCTATTCGGAGGATGATCAATCCGTAAATATGATCGCGTCGCGCGATGTGCATGCGGATGCGGCGCAGATGGATATTTCGCGTGTACACGCATCCCTGCGCGGCCTTTTATCCACGGTGACGGCGCGCGGCGTGGAGCAAAGCATGCGCGAACTGCTGGCCATTCTGAATGATTATGAAGCCAGCAGCGCAAAGAAGCTGGATCAGGTGATCGCGGATTGCTGCTATATCGCATCGATTGCGTTGGATCTTTGCGGACAGAATGAAAAAATCCTGAATGCCAATCCGATATACAAAATCGCATCGCAGACGACGGAAGCCGCCGTATACAAATACACCCATCAGCTGCTGCAAACCGCGATTGATTTAAACAAGGTGCAGCGCAAAGATCGCAGGCAGATGATTGCGGAAGCGTGCCGAAATATGATCGATCAGGATTACGGCGATCACATCGGCATTCAGGAATTATCCGATCGCCTGAATGTAAGCCGAAACTATTTAAGCACGGTATTCAAGCGCGAAACGGGTTATTCCGTGAACGAATATCTGAACGCGGTGCGGATGCAGCACGCCCGCCATCTGCTGCGCGATACCGATATGAAGATTTATGCCATCGCGGAAAGACTGGGCTTTGCGGATACCTATTATTTTTCTGCAGCGTTTAAGAAGGCCGTTGGCATATCGCCGAGCGAATACCGGGAAAACCGCATATAGATTCGTTCCGTTTTCCGCCCGCGTTCACTTGACACATTCGCGCCGATGTCATACAATAATAATGTAGTAATGGCGATTGAAATGGCTTTCGACAGAATGCAGGGGAGATTGGTATCCGGATGATGATTTGCAGGCATCGGTTCTGGCGCGCGGCGCTGTGTTCGCTTCTGATTTTATTGAGCATACTTTGCGGGGCGAATGCGGAGTCGGGCGGCATTATGCTGGAAATCGGCATTGAAGCGCGTCCGGATGAAATGGTGCAGCCCGAAGACGTTACCCTGACCTTTACGATTACAAACGCATCCCAGACGGACGCAAACAACATATATCTATCTTCGCTGGATGGGCTTTTGTACGAACCGATCGGCAGCATCGCCGCGGGCGATACGCAAACCTTTTCCCGAACGCACAGCGTAACGCAGGATGAACTGAATGCCGGAATCATTACCTACATCGTAAGTCTGGATGATCCGATGAACGCCGATGGCAGGATCAATTATACGATTCAGGCGCCGGTAAAGCGCACGGAAGCCGCGCCGCAGGTGGAATTTACCCGCCAGTTTTCTTCGACGCAGGTGCGCGCGGGCGAAGCGGTAACGATTACCTATCGAATTCGAAATACCGGCAACGTGGCGCTTTCATCGCTGCGCGTGCAGGATCAATTGGGTGAATACACGGGCAGACTGGAATATCTGGGTGTGGGGGAAACCCGCACGCTGATCAACCGCCCTGTAATTGCGGAGGATAGCGCGTCCGTCGCCCAGCTGTCCTACTGCGTTTCGGGCAACGAGCGGGATGTGCACGTACTGCCGCTGGACGATGCGGCGATTTCCGTGGCGAAGGGCGCGATCAGCGCAAGCTTCGGCGCGGAATATACCACGCTTTCCGGAACGGCGGCGAAGGCGACGCTGCAAATCATCAATAGCGGGAACACGGATTACCGCAATCTTACGGTGACGGACGATGTAAACGGCGGCGTGATCGCCGATCATATCGATCTGGCGGCGGGCGATGCGCCCGCGATCGTGGAATCGATCTGCCCGATTCGCGGCGAAATGGAGCTGCGCTGGCGCATCGCCGGAACGGATTCGACGGGCGAAAATGTGGATTTTACCACGGAAACGCTGCTGCTGACCTCGGTGCGCGTGAACGCGCCTTCGGAACTGACCGTTTCCGCACAGACGGATACGCCGCGGATTCGCAGGGACGGCGACGTGCGCATTCAGCTGGAAATTCGCAATCTGGGCAGCGCCGATATTACCGATGCAGTGCTGGTGGAGGAAAACACGGGCGAATCCCGCACGTTCGCGGTGATCCCCGGAAATGGATCGGTGCGCCGCGAAATCACCCGATATGTACAGAAGGATACGAATTTTGTCTATACGCTGACCTATACCGATTCGGATGGCTGGGAGCGCACGGCGCAATCGCAGCCGGTGCAGATCGCGATCGCGGCGGACGGCGTGCAGCCTGAGGGCGTGAAGCAATCGCTGATTGAATTTACCGGAAGATCGATCAAGGTGGGCGGAAGCGAATTGTTCGCGTGGCTGCTGATCGCGGCGGTCATCGTATTGATCACGCTGATCGTGGTGCTGGCAGCTTCTTCCCGCAAGGCGCGGATTCAGCGGGAGGTGCGCATGGCGGCGCGGCGCAAGCGGCATAAGTCGGAGGCGCGCAAAACGGAGGCGCGCAAAACGGAGGCGCGCAAGGCGGGATCGCGGCCGCGCGCGGAAAAGGAAAAGAAAACCAGGAAGGATCATGTATAACCGTGTTTCAGG
>JABLTK010063652.1_pt1 | contig 26946 bp, 34 predicted proteins | sample 7160131 | NCBI WGS metagenome assembly JABLTK01 (sample SAMN14651221, study PRJNA627086) | human gut metagenome | isolation source: feces | host: Homo sapiens
AGCTTATGTGTAGTTTACAGATGGAGTGACCAGTAAGAAGAGAAAGCAAGAATCGTGAGTTTATGTGTTTGATTTGGTGTTTGTTTCAATAGCTGAATGATGGTTTGAATCGCGGGAATAACCAGAATCTATTATCTTTTTTCACTTTAGATAGTAATAAGTAGGGTGTGTTTGAGAAGTAGTAAGTGGATGAAAGGAATGGTTTGGGAATGTGGTGAGAATTCATTCTGGAGGTGTGGTAAAAGCGGGTCTAAAAGTATTTAGAACATCTAGATGGCTCCGAGAGGATCTCGCCGTCAGCAATACACGGATGATTATACCGATGAAAGTGATAGCAGTTCATGTAAAAAGAGAAGAAAAGAGAAAGTAAAAGAAGAGACAGAACTTGAACCAGAGACAAAGAAACCAAGTATGGGTAAGGATACATAGTTGAGATGATCTTAAAGAGGATTTGGATGTCAAATCGGCTATGGAAGCATTGCAAAAACAGAGAGATGATAGCCTCTTATTAATCAAGACTGAACATCAAATGCGTTTAGATTCTGCAAATAAATTGGCTACTTTTGAAGAGGAACGACTCAATGAGTTTTATGAGGTATTTTTCGAGGATTAGTGTTTTTGTAGCATGAAGTGGCGGAATTGAAACGGAAAATTGAAGAAGAACGTGTAGCAATGTCAAAACGAGCTGCTTCAGAAGGTATACGTAATCTAGTATAGTATCTATAAGTCGTAGATCGTAAGCACCGGATGCTTCCTAATCGAAATGAGGATCATTCGGGAAATCAAAAGAGTATGGATAACGATAGTGGCTAAACGATAGAGGAGGATACTACACTAACAGTAGCTCTTCCAGATAATGAAGTGATAGATGATATTCGCTACATGGTTACAGAATGGCATTCTCTTTGTGAGAAGTACCATTTGAGTATGAAATAGTCATTATATTGTAATATGGTAGAAAAGGAGAATCTAGTTGTCATTTTACCTGGTAGTCAACTTGTCGTTAATGATCAGTTCATTGCTCCAGGAATGGAACTGACACTTCAGAATGGTGAACTCAGGATTCATGGACAGTTCATTTCGGCAGAACAGAAAGAAGTAAGTGATATCATTGATTGTTTTAGTTAGTTTATGTTCAAACCAGATAAAGAAAAACGTAAGAAGTTTTCACTTGATTTGGTACGAGATGGAAGTATTTCGTTTCTGCTGAATGAAAAGGATGTGGATGAGTCGTAAAGTATTTTCAGATAGTGAAAGTGTTTGTTGGCAAATCGGTAGGAGGAATCGTGGCGGTTGTGGTGGCAGAATAGCTAAAAGTGACCACAGAAAGGCAGATCCCAGTTTGAAAAAGAGATCTGTATTTTATAAAAAGACAACGGAGCATCATAGAAAAGTTAAGGGCGGACTGCTATTCGCGGTAACTCTATATTTATTCTCATGGGTTCTGTTTGTTCTAGTCCAAGCACAGATGTTGTGGCTGATAGTGAGAATGGGTTTGTTTTGTTATTTGAATAGAGAACGAAATCGAAATGAAAACTATTCGAATGCAGTTCAATGTGCGTTAGGAGACAGCGAATGAATTGTAGGCCTTGGCAGAGAATCGAAGTGAAGAGGGTTACATAGTTAAGGAGGACTTTCTTCGCTTTTTTAACCTTCCAGGTTTATTAGGTGGTAAGTATTTTGAAGTAGAGTGAAAAGAAGAGCGCCTGTTCATTATGTTTGACGCAAACCACGACGGGAAGATCTTCTGGTCGGAATTTAAGAAGGGAATTGAAGTTTGTATGTTAGATGACGAAACTGGGTTTGATAGTTTTATTTTCCACTTCTTTAGTTTAAATGAGTATGTATAACTGAATTCCATTACCTGTAGCCGAAGTGAGATTGATTTTGATGAATTTCAATCGGTGCTTCAGCACCTTCCTCCTAGTATATTTTTCGTGATTCTAAAGTCAGCGGAAAACCGTAGTGATTACGCTCAGAGTAGAATTCTTCCATATTCTTCATCTCATAGAATGGGTTCAGAAATGGGGAAATGAAATGAATGAACTGGTAGGAGTGTGCTTGAAACGTCATTGCTAGCCAGCAAGTGCTGTTCAAGAGGGAATTACTGTTCTCCTAGCTGCTTACTTTGAGAGTAACGAAGAGAGTGAACACAACGCGGCTATCAATTATCATGATTTTTCCGTGTTTATGCGTGAACAACCGCATTTACGCGAGTATTTCCGAGTACCCAAAATCGGGTCTATTTTAGTCATAGTCCATATTCACTCTCAGTAGTCATTCTTTGAATATGAATCCTCTGAGTCTTCCATCCTCGTATGCTACAACATCTCACAGTCTAACTCCTTCTGAGAGTTATAATAAGCTTCCATTCGATAGTGTGGATCCAGAAGTGTATCGTTCTCGAAACAATCGAAGTATGGCAAAACTTGGTCATCCCGAAAAATGGCAAGGATTTACACGTGCTTATTGGTGCATTGTATGTAGTTATTGCCATAAAGAGGTCCGATTTTGCTGTATGTGTCAAGGTGAATTGAAGCCAGTTGACAAAGAGAAGAATGATGGAATCAAGCATCTCCAATGTACAGAATGTCATCGTGTTGTTTCAATGCGATTCTGTAGTGCTTGTGGTCATCAATATGAAGACAAGGTGGTAGATGCAAGAATGGAGATTCCCGGAATCAATGTGATCATCATGATGAATGTTGATGTTATAGGCAGAAGTGAAAGAATATTCTGGTATGTTATATCAACAGACACACTTCACAATGAATCATATCTTTGCTCGTGTTCATAACAACTTTCTGTATTTGTTCTCCAATCAGGCTTCTGAAACTCCTTCATTTGTATTGTACCTGGAAAAAGCTGTCGTTCGCATGTAAGAGTGATTCTATCTTACTATGGAATAGTATTCCAAATGACAAAAATTCGAAGTATTTTGGATTCAGGATTCAGTTCCCAGCTGCTTATGATCGTGAATTCTATGCAAGTTCTGAAGAGGAACGATCAGGTTGGGTTAAAGCTATTCAGGAAGTGGCAGGAGTGCGTCATATTGAAGACTATTATGATGTGTGTGAGATGATAGGTGAAGGAAGATTTGCTCAGGTTTATCGAGTAAGAGAGAATTGGGTTGAATGATCCATAGTGTATTGAGAAGAAGACTGAAACTGAATATGCTGTCAAAATAATTGATAAGAAACGATTGACTGAAGTGAGGACAAGAGAGAGATGATCATTGTAGAAAGAAACTGAGTTGATTCAAACAGAAATTGCAATTTTATCACTTGTTCAGCATGAGAACATTGTTACTCTGTTTGACACATTTGAATCGAATGAAGTAGGAATTGAATATGAATTGATAAAGGGATTGTTGTATTGTGAATCATTCACTCTCACTCACTGTCCTATCACTCTGTCATAATCATTCACTCTCACTCACTGTCCTATCACTCTGTCATAATCATTCACTATCACTCACTCATTGTCATTGCTGTACTCATTATCATTCACTATCACTGTTACTGTTACTCACCCTCTCAGAAGATTTACATTGTAATGGAACTCCTTCGAGGTGGTGAACTGTACAGTAATATCTGTGGTCGTTCCATTCTCAAGGAACATGAAGCTTATCGTATCATTCGTCCTCTCACAGAATGTCTTGCCTACCTTCATCGCATGGGGATCATTCATCGTGATATCAAAGTATTGTTTACTCTTCCTTCTCTATCAATTAGCCTGAGAATATACTATGTAACAAAGATCTGTTTGATGTGAAAATTGGAGATTTTGGGTTTAGTAAACTCATTTTTCCTAATGAGAAGTTGGAGTATCCTTGTGGAACATTGAACTACATTGCTCCTGAAGTGATTGCTTGTAAAGGTTACACAACAAAAGCGGATATGTGGTCACTGGGAGTTATTTTCTATCTTTTGTAATGAAGAGAAGGAGATCTGATGTGTAGACTAAGAGGAAGACTTCCATTTGATGGGCAAACGAAGGAGGAGATCGTTGATATGGTGATTCATGGTACGCCTGACTACACTAATAAGTTCTTTTTACGTTTATCACCCAATGTGAGAGAATAACCACGGTTTGACGAGTAGTGTCGTGAAGCAATCAAAGGATTGTTACAGAAAGACCCAGAGATGCGTCTCTCAGCTGAAGACCTTCTACATCACCCCTGGTTCAAACAAATGGAGGCTGAGGAGAAGAAGGATCAGGAGGAAAGTGAATGGGTGAAGCAAGAGAATGAGTCCTCAGCTCAAGAGACTGTAACAATTGTACCTGATGAGACAGCAACAAATGTTGAAAAGCCTGTGATAGTTGATGAGCCGAAAGAGATGGAAGTACTGGAGTATAAAGAATCAAAAGAATATACGCCAAAAAACAGTGGAAAGGAAACTTCTTCAGAAGAGACAAAGAGGGCACAAAGTGATCTCAATGAAGATTTCGAATCAAAACAAACTGAAGTCATACAATCAATCGATAACACAGAAGTGAAACCTCAACCTGAATCAGATTTGGATAGTGAGACTGTTTCACGATCTATGAATCCTACTCCAAAACAGATGACTCAACCTTCTCCTGATCCAGCAGATGATGTATGGGTCAGTGTATCACCGCCTCCTAATCTCACTCCTCTGGTATTTCCAACTTCCATGAAATAGCGCTCTTTTAGTTAATGTTTGTATAACAAATAAATGAGTTTACAACGTATTCATATAAGCAAAGTTATCTCGAACATATGCTTCTACAAGTTCAGGGACAATATTCTCACCAGCTGAGGCACGATCGATTTGTTCACGAACTTCCTGATTTTCCACCCAATCCTCAGGCAAAGGAATCGGGAAACACCACACATTCCTATCATTCAATTGTCTTACTCAACACATACACATTCTGTCGCATCTGGACTTTGGCTCCTAGTTTCTTCATCCAATGTAAAACAGGAGCATTTGCTGGGTTTACGACTGCATACAACATTTTAACTCCCGCTCTCAGAGCGATCTAAGCATCAACATAGTTATTCTGAAATACGCGAGATATGAAATATAGAAGACATGTTCCAATCGTATTTCGATGATATGGGTCCGCGACAATGGCTGCCCATTCTGCCCATTCAGGTTGATCTCGTTCACGAATAACACGAGCAGTAGCAATTGTTTGCCAATGCCCATTTTCAAAGACTGTACAGCCAACAGCCAGATGATCAAACATATCCACATTTGTTAGGTAGTCCAAAAGATTTGAACTGACAGAGTCAATTTGACGATTAAAGCGTAAGTGTAGACTTCGACGAGAGATCATTCCTTTTTGAATGGCTATATGTAATTCCAAAACATCAGTCATACTATCCTGAAGATGAGGACGTTCAAAGGGGAAGAGAGGAATGAAGGCACAATCGAGTTCCTTGGTTTTTCCAATGTGACAGCTAAAGATAAAATCTTCGTAGATAATCGTACAAAGCACTATAGGAAGGAACAAGTGCTACCATCTCCTTTTCCAAATCTTCCAATGGCGGTAACGAATCATCATGCGCCCACTTCTTATGGCGATACTGGTTCCATGTCTTTGACAACGGACTTCGAGTCAATTCGCGTAGATACGAATCCATGCATTCTTGAGTATCTTTATCTTCATCATCGATCATCTTTTGCGTTGTTACAGTTTCATCTCGAGAAGTGAGACAATCCATGATACGTTCTCGAATCCCTTTCTTCGGAACAGTATTCTCATTTCCATTTGACCCAGACATTCGATAATTACTAGAAGAATTGTTGGATGTCCCTTATTTAACGAGTTCTCGAATTCTATGTATAATTCTTGGGGATTTTTTTATTCGATTTGAGGCTGTTATTGGCACAACCACTACTGTCGCAGAAAACCGAATTGTCGTAAAAGAGTTCGTAACAATTTGGATGACATCTAAAGATTTGAACATGAAAGTGAACTTAGTTGCTTTCATGGTCATTTCTTGTTTACTGATTCTGGAGATATGTTTGTCTGGTAGAGTAAAAGTGACCCTACGAGCAGGAAATGTTTATGATTTTTGTCTTTATTATGCATAGGATGATGTCTTGTGGAAAGTTGCTCGTCGATTAATCTACAAGAATGGTGTATTTATTTTTGGAATCGTTGTTACGGATTAGGTCATTGTTTCTACTGTGCCATCGCTTACAAAAAGGAGCAATTCATTGCGTCAAGATCATTTAGTGGGAATATAAAGTAATGTATAATATTAGGCTCTATCAGGGCCTCCAGCTGTTAGTTATCTAAGGAATGAATCGATTATCACTGTATGGATTGCATCTATTTAATGAGTATAGGATCGTATAGTAACCACGAAGGATAATGCTCCATTCTGGTCAGAGTCTAGTCCTTTTTCACGTCGTCCAGTAGAGAATGCTGGTTCAAGCTTGTCCAAGCAATCCAATATTCCTTCAGAAATTGCTATTCAGCCCTTTACCGCTTCCAAACGAGTGGATTCATTGTTATCTCGAAACTTAAGTCCAACTGGAATACAATCTTTGGATGAGTTCATTGACGGAGAAATCCTTACCAATACTTCATCTACAAAGATAGGATTCCATCCATTAGGACATCGGAAGACAGCAGTTGTGATCGTTTGTTTAGGGTCTCTACATCATTTCCAATATTCATTTAATAACACACTTGCTGTGTATCTTGATTCTCGCAATACTGCCCAAGTGGATTTTTATGTTTGTCCATTTCGATTTGAATTGAATTATCTTCCTATTTTCAATGAATTCAATCGTACCTTAAAAGAAGAGAATCCCAAGCTGTCATTCACGCTTCTTCATTTTCAATCCCAGCATTTACAGGGTATAGGTTACTATCATTGGATTATGCAAACTCTCTTTGACGGAAGTGGATATCAACAGATTCTCTTCATCGAGGTATTGGAACGATGAGAATAATAGTTAGGAACAATATCTTATTTCTGCTGATTTCTTTAGCTATTTTGATAACATCTCTCCTGTTATGTGGAAAGATCCGACGATTCTGGGGATCACAGCATTTAATGAGAATGGAGCGAAGTCGAACAAATTCCTTCCTTGTAACTATTATTTTGTGATATTATCATAGTCCACGTATTTCGAAGTGATTTCATGTCGATGGGAGCATGGCTTCTAACATCCAAAGTCTGGATTCGTTATGATCGAAAATGGTGTCCGCACTCCATGTTGAAATGGATTCGTCTGAAAGAGAATCGCAAAGATCAGGCGTGTATCATTCCTCAGGTTCATATGGTTGGAAGTATTTAGCATTTAGATCTCTCGAGCTGTTCCATTCAAATTGACTGATATGAATGACAATAAGTGAGTTCATTCCCTGATTGTGATTTCTAGAGCAGTTATTCGTATGAGGAAGCATTCATTATATCAGGGTTATTATGACTTTTCTACGTATAATATTAACTATCTACTAAAGAAGAATTACGATCGCAAATGGGATAGATTGATTCAAAGTGCTAAAGGCCCAGAATTGATTCAAATGTTTCCAAAGATTAGCACAGATCTTGTTCTTGTGTATTATGAGTAGGTGTTAATATCCTATTTAATGATAGTTCTGATACTGAGGAATCATTTGGAACTATTGCAAAGAAAATCAGTCTTCCAGCAGCCAAAGATAATGCCTTCCCTACTGCCTACAAACATTCTTACTTAACTGTATACCGGAATAGCTGGTGCATTGTGACATTGAATAATCAGATTTTAGCAAATCAAACATCGGGTTGAATCTGTTTGTTATCAGTCAATTCCCGTGGTTCCTTCTTTTTGTTCGTTCTTGATAGATCTTTGCCTTTTGGAAGATTACATACCTCTCTTGGAAATGCCTGACGTTGACATGAAAGCTGAGAGCGTGAACAATTATATCAAGGAGTTCTTGAAGGAGATTGACTCTGCGTTCCTTGATCCCAATTTCAATACGTTTGATATATTGAAGGATACTGATTTGTGATAGATTGGACTATCTTGTGCAAATGGTAGAACATTCTCAAACTAGGGATGGTATTCTTCTTTATCTAGATGATAAATTTGTAGATGAATCCAAACAAAGAGCATTTTTGAAGAAACAGACAGATGCTATTGAGAAGTGTCTCGTTCCTATTGTTCAAGCCTATTATGCCGACTATAATAATAGTTTGGCCAGTCTAACTGCAATTTGTGATGATTTTCGCAAAAACCAGAAGGAGGTGATGGAATTAGCCAAGCGTGTGGATGAAGTTCGTGGACGTCTCTCAAGCAATCACAGTGGTATTCAGACATTATACTATGAAAAGGTTCGTTCTGTTAAGCATGTCGAAATATAGTTGTTAACGGAGTATACCCTGAAGTCTCTGAAGAACATTGAGTACATTCGACAAGCTCCAAAGATCATCGATAGTCTGTTGGATAATTCTCTGTCAGGCTGATAATGAATTGTTATTTCTAGTTTTATTCGTGCTAGTAATTTGTATAACGAAGTAGCTACTATGCTGAGTGATTCCTCGATTGCAGAAGTCCCGACGGTTATCAGTCTCCATGGTTACTGGGATATGAAGAAGAAAGATATTGAGAATATTCTTATGGATCGATTGCTCACGTTTGCATGATCATGCATGTTGATGTGTAGTGTTGTCTACAAAGGTGATACGATTCAGTGGTCGTCTTATACGAATGAAGGATACAGTTACCATGTAGGTGTTGTGTATTGTTCTGGAATGTCAGGAATTAACCGAGGAGAAGGAGAAAGAGATTGTAAGTAATGGTCAATATACCTGTAGCAAGTATACAGCAATTGCTATCATTATCAAAGCAGCTACGTTAATCGGTAGGACATGGCAGGATATACTAGGATAGGATGTAACTTAGCTGCTCAAAATCGTCTCCAGAGCAACAGTGTGAGCAACATTAACGAGACTATCCTATCTAGCATTAATCAAACCATTCAGAGAATTGAAGATCCGAAGGTAGAAATAGAGCCGATTTTGGTTATTGTTAGGATCCATTGAAAAAGGGAGCAGAAGCTGTGGAATATTCCTTGAAACATATTCTGATGACATGTGAAGATATATTCCGGACTCACATGTGAATTCCAGAAATCGGTCTGATTTTTAGTTGTTGTATTGAAGCTTTTCTGAATAGTGTAGTAGAAGGTCATTTGAGTTATGTTGAAAACATGAATCCTGATTACAATACAATGTCTGTATTCACTAGCATTCAGATTGCAATCAAAGGCTATGTTGAACGATTCGTTACTGTAACACCTGAGATTGGATTGAATAGTAGTTACCAACCACTTCCAGCACTGTATCAGCATTACGATTAGCTCAAGCAAATAACCGCGGGAAAGGAATAGTAGTATCGTTTTCATTTTCATCAAGTCCTGCTTGGATTAGTAGTCAACAGAGCGTACTAAGTGGTATACATTGATGATTGAATGTGAAATAGATTTGAAAGAGAAGAATTATGACACATCCTCATATGGTCGTGTATGTGATCCAGATCCGATTCTTCTGAGCATTATCTGTTTCTATGTGAAATCGTTCTTAGAACAAACAACAGTATTGGCAAATGGTTAAATGAATGAATGAATACTGATTCTAGAGAGTATGACACGTGTTGAACAAATGAAACAGATCTTACGAGTTCATGAGGAAGATCAAGATTTGAGTGAATTCATGAGTCTGAATAATTACCTGAATGAACATATTGAGGTTAATTCAAGTCTGCATCATCACTTGTAGTCAGATCTACACTCAGCTTTAATTGATCGAGCTGTTGCTATTACTCAAGCTTCATTGAATAAACCTGAATCCTATTTGATCAATGAGAATGATGGCCATACTTTGAATGTAACCCCTGGATTATCTTACCCCTCATATTTAGTGTGTTATTGATTTGAGAGCTGGATGGGATGAATTAGAGCAGAATGTTCTATATCTCCAGAGTTCATACTATGAAGTTGTGTCCGGTATTATTATCATATTCCCGTGATTCTTAGTGTTACAGAAACTCATCGATTCTTGCTCTACAAAGTTCACTACGTTAGTAGATGAAATGGTCCGAGGGAGTTTCGCTAAGAAACGATATGATTGGGCAGCAAATGGTGGGAAATTGTTGCTGTATAACAATCCAAAATATGCCGCGATTTTGGCTGAGATTCCTCATTTTCCTGAATTCGTAAGTATTTTTGGAAATTGATGAATCGAAGGAATTCCAGAAATTGTCAAAGGCAGAACAAGCAGATGAAGAGAAGGCTATTAACAGTGACATTTATTCCTTCTTTATTGATCCAGTACAGAAATAGGGACGATTTATGACATCTAGCCAGTGGAGAAAAATCACTTGATTTTGAATGGACGTGTGATTCTGTTGTGTAATGTGTGTGAAGGCTGTATCCAGCTGACTAAGCATATTCTCGAGAGTAAATGAATGATGTGTGTATGACCTGTAGAGAAAGTGAATCGTCATGAGAACCAGGGTACAGTAATGATATCCTACTGAATTGTAGATTCCAAATATCCTCTTGATTATGGAGTCTACGACAAAACAGTAGATGAATGTGTGATGACATTGAAAGGAGTGTGTGACTATTGTTTGCAAATGCTTCTGAACGAGATCAATGCCCGCTGCTTCTATTATATGCAAAAGTTGAGATAGTGAAAGACATTAAGATGTAGATTGACTGGGAGTTTTACCAGCAATAGTTATAACAGTGTTCCACCTGTGGTAATGGAATTAATGAAGGATATGAAAGGTTTTTCGGATATTGTAGTTCAACTTGTAAGCATGAAGGTAACATCGAATGTAGTGTTCTCCTTCCAAAGTTGATTTGTTTGGACATCAGCTTCAATCCTTCTTATCAACACTATTGATGAGAGTAGGAGAACTGGATTTGTGACATCTAGTCAATCACTCGAATTCCCGTGGAAGAGGTTGATGATTCGATTATTTGTACGTTGAAGCAAAGTAGTGTGTGTTGTTCTCAGATCATGAATCTCCTACTTCCCTTCTCAGAGACAATTACCATCACACGTCGTTTGACAGATGTAAGTATGATGTGTTGGATTGAATTCTAGTACTTCTCTCTAGCATTAATGACTAAAGAAGAGATTAAGAAGTATATTATGAAGCATCCAAAGCGATTCACCAATATTGACTATATGAATCTCTTCAAGATAACTACAAGAAATCGTGAACGTGATGATGCTGCTATTGATTGGATTGAGGATATTCTGAAGGCTTCTCAGAAGTAGAGAAATGAATAAATGGCGTATTTGTTTGATACAAACAGGATTATGAAGACGCAAAAACAATGGTAGGGAAGTAATACGTTGTAAGTCCTTCGTGAACATCGATCCAAGCAATACCTTGGTCGACAAACAGATCTAATTCTTTCTTCCACTTTCCATTTGTATCATGACCCATATCCGCAACCTGAAGTTTTCCCTTCCTACGATTTGCCTTTGCAAGAATCTTGAGTGAGTCACCAGACAATTCCATATCTGCTGACTTTATATACTCCACTTCTCCCCCTTCTTCGTCTTCAATGTGGACAATACACAATGAAGACGATAGAACTGAGAGCTTTTCAACCGCCATACGGATATCTGCAGAATGAACATGACCAGCCTTCGTTCCATCTGAATTCGAGTTTAATCGCTCTTTAATTTCTGAGAGCTTGATCAATCCTCCGTTCTCATATCGAGTATCTAGACAAACACCCAGAACTCGCATCCCCAGTTGTTTGTAGAATTCATCCAGATTCTTGTTCAGCAATCCGGAGAGAAATCCCTTCTTTTGTGTAAATGGATCCACACCGATATCATTACATAACTTGTAGAATCTTTTCTGATATTCTTCATCCTTTTCTAATTGTTTCTTTTGATTCATTACAATTGATTTCAAACTAGACTGCACCTTGATAACACATTCCTTCAGTTTCGTCACACGCTCCATTTCTTCCTTGTCTTCCATCGTCTCTGCACTATTCATTCTACCCCAAGAAAAGAAAAGATAGATTAACGGAGGAATCCAAAGAGTCTGCGACTTTCCTAAAATAACCGTTATTGCGTCTACAACCAATACCGATTCTGTAAGTTGAATCGACACCAAACTTATTCGGTAAACTGCTCATTGCATTTTTGTTCTACATGAACGTTTTCTGCTCCCTATTTCCATATCATCAATTAACTGTATAGAATGGATTATTACACTATTTGCAATCATATTCCGAATGAATGTTCAATTTCAGATTGATAATTCTAAAACTATGGAATACCGCGGTTTTTCGACCTTATAATTCTTCTTGCATTCACATTGATTTGATATCAAATTGGGAAAATGGATGGAGGTATGTATTGTGTTGTAGTGACCAGTTGTTGGTCAACATATTGAGCAAACTAATCCTGTTACTAACAAAGTAGGTAAGTATATACCACCGCACCTCCGCAAACTACAGTCACAACGTGGGAGCGGAGAAGAGAGTCAGGAACCTCTAAGAAGATCATTTTCTTCTTATGATCGTGATTATGAGAATCGTTCAAGGGATGGCTACTATTCTGGCAACTATGGAAGCTACCGAGACAGTGGTGACAATTATGGTCGATACAGTTCATCGCGTGATGATCGAGGTGTTCATTCGACTCAGAACTATTTCCAGCCGCGCAACTCCGGTAACGAGCAGAGAGCAAGTCGCTGGGATGTTTTGGAGAGAGATCCTGAACCCCGTCGTCTGCCAAGTAGAAGGGGTTATATGGTAAATGAACTTGGTTTTCATGGAAGCATGAATCCGTCTCGTTTGATGGAAAAGGAGTTATTTGATTCTTCGGAACATGTTACTGAAGGAATTAACTTCGATACTGTTCGTTCTGGTATCTCAAATGATTTATAGTATGATACGATTCACGTTGAAGTGAGTGGAGAAGATGTTCCAAATCCTATCATGGAATTTACGAAAGAAACGGTGCCAAATTCTCTATTTAGGAATATTATCCGTTGTCAGTACAAGCGTCCCACACCCGTTCAGAAGTATGGATTGGCTATTGGCATCTCGGGTCGTGATCTAATGGCTTGTGCTCAGACAGGTACATTTGGTGAATGAGATTGATAATAAGGTTCTGGAAAGACAGCTGGATTCTTATTCCCTATCATTTGCAGTATGTTACGTGATGGCCCTACAAAGCGTGAATTGCCCCATGCGCGTATGGGAAAGCACTTCCCTACTACATTAATCCTATCACCAACACGTGAATTGGCATTACAGATCCATGAGGAATGTCAGCGTGTAACTTCAATTGATGGGTCTTCATTGATAGTTCTGTTATTGTACTGGTATCGCTGCTGCAGTAGTGTACGGAGGAACCAATATGAGAGATACTTTACGTGCTCTGGAGCGTGGCTGTGATATCCTGATTGGAACTCCAGGTCGTCTGTTGGATCTGATCCAGCGTGACTATGTAGGTTTGGAAGGAGTAACGTAATATCATTCTTCTTATATGATTGTTAGTCATCTTGTTATGGATGAAGCTGATCGTATGCTGGACATGGGATTCGAACCTCAAATCCGTGATATTGTTGAGAGTGAAGGTATGTGAATAGACTGTTTTGAACAGTAGGAATGTCACAAGAGCGTCAGACAATGATGTTTTCGGCCACATTCCCAAACGAGATTCAACGCCTTGCAGGCGACTTCTTGCGCAATTACGTATTTCTGGCAGTAGGTCGTGTGGGAAGTGCAGCTCAGAACATCGAACAACGAGTGATGTACGTAGAGGAACAAGAGAAGCGAGAGTATTTGTTACACGAATTGGAGAACTGGGGAGATGGACGTGTTTTGATCTTCGTAGAGACTAAACGCAAAGCTGATATGCTACAGCGTTATCTCTATGATCAGCGTTTCTACGTTTCTACGATTCATGGAGATCGTTCCCAATCAGAACGTGAAGAAGCATTGAATGCATTTAAGTCAAATCGTGTTCAGATTCTGGTAGCAACAGATGTGGCAGCCCGTGGTTTGGATATTCCAGACGTGTCTCTGGTTGTTAATTATGATACTCCTCAGAATATCGATGATTATGTTCATCGTATCGGTCGAACGGGTCGTGCTGGTAATACTGGGGTTGCAATCTCATTTATCAATGAAGGAAACCGACCGATTGCAAATGATTTGTATGATCTTTTAATTGAGAACAGTGCGTATGTGTGGAGAGTATTACTGATAGAGCAAAAGATACCTTCATTCTTGGAGGATCTCTGTATGTTACGTTCAGGTAAGGGTAGTCGAGGAGGAAGGAACTTTGGAGGTCGTGATATTCGTCGTGGTGCACAACGTTCAATGCGTTCCTTTGGTCGGATGAGTGGAGATCGAAAGGGGCGTGGAAGTCTTGGGAAGAGAGACAGTGGGTATGGAAAGGATTCAGAGGTGAAGGATTCGTGGGATTAAGAAGATGCGTAGGCATTTTGCTGAGATGATTTGGTCCTATTACTAGTTCTTTTGTTGTATTTGTTGAAAGAAACAGTATTTTGATCATCCTATGATGGAATAAGGAAAAAACACTTAAACAGTAATCTTATTGCGAAGCAGATGATTGGGTTTGGTGAACAGGTACAGTCGTTCTGGGTATTTGGATCGTTCTTGTAAGCAGACGGTTCCAAAGTTGGACAATTCCAGATGCAACAGCAACTACTCCAGTTGCTAGAATCGTCGCTGCCTTTTCAATTCCGTCAACAAGACTGTTCGCCCAAGGTGTCTTCTTGAGCCAATTGACGATTCTCTTTTGAAGACGAGTGAAGAAGTTATCTCCATTGTGAGTACAGCTAGTATTTTGGTTCTCTGCAGGGAGACTAATTGTTTCGACTGCAAGTTGAGTAGCAGTAGGATCAAGTGAGGTGTCAGGACCCGTTGCCTGAGTAGTACTCTCAGGTTGAGGCATCGCTGTTGGAAAAACACCCTGAGATTGAGGAGTAGAAGACTGAGAAACAGGTGATTGAGAAATAGATGACTGAGAAATAGGTGATTGAGGAATGGATGATTGAGGAGTAGATTGCATTGATGGTTGAGTAGGTGGTTGAGGAATAGATGATTGAGGAACAGATGGTAGAATTCTATTGACAGCAGTTGAAGGAATATTTGCTGCAGTATAAGAAGCAGCATGCACAACAGGTCCAACTGGTGGACGAGCTGTTACGTATCCATACATCATAGGGACTGTGGCATACGGGAAAGAAGGTGCGGAAGGAGCTCTCTTCGGAAAAGAAGTCTGCTTGGATGCGTGATTACTCACAAGTTCGTACTCTGCAACAGTATTGTTCATCATAGTAGAGTAATATTCCTTTTCTTGAGGTGTACATGTTGCCATAGCAGTATCCAACATATTCATTACTGTAACATACAAAGATAAGGACTCTTGATAATTGCCCTTAATCTGTTCCGAACGAGCCTCATGTAGTTTAGTATTAATATTCATAGTAGTAGACATAGTATAAACAAAAGAATTCACAAATTAAATAAAGAATAGAATACAGAATGAGGTTTTTACTCGATCGCCAATATATTCGTTTTCATAGTATGATTGGATACTACTTTGAGAATCAAGTTTTCGTATTTATTGATTATGGAAACAGCTCAATTCTTTCTTTATCTATTTTTCATTTCTAGATCTATATAGCACTCTAGGATTCCTTCAACTTCGATTAAGGAATGTATCACACTTGAACTCCAGAAATCGGGACTATTTTCCCCTAAATCGATTTCTTCAAGTATTCAATCAATCACTTCCCTATGATTAAAATAGCAGCGATTGGAACTATTCAATGCTGCTGTGTTAATCGTTCGGGGATTGAGTGTACAGTATGTCATTTCAAGGTAGGTTTGACTTTTCGGTTATCTGATCACTTTATGTCTTTAAATCATGACTTTTGGATGATCTATGAAGACATTTATCTAATAACCTCCGATTTGAATACTCTAACTTCCGAATAGTATCACAAACAATGTACCTTCTCAGGAGCCATGGAAGAGGATATATGTCCTTCATGCCAATTCCTAAAGAAACATCATCGTCTACCAAATTGTGACTTTTGCAATACGTTATCAGATGAGTTATCTTTGACTGGTATGGTTCATTCATGTTCCTTATATCCAGAGTATCAACCTGGCCGATTTGTACACTCTGTTTGTCTGAAGGGTCTCGCTTCCTTTTTATATCTGCATACAGATGATGAATTCTTTTCCCTTTCTGGTCTTAAGGAAGTAGTTGAGATACAATCTGGAAACGAAGAGACGACCGTTTCAGGTCAATTGTTTTGCTCAAATTTTGTTCCTTTTTTCCGGAATCATTTTGTCCCAGTGAAGCACCAGTTTCATCTTCTCACCGAACAACTCGTTCGATTTGAAAATGAACTACTGTCCTATCGTCCATTTCTCCCAACCAATGCTTCCATTGTTCTCACCAATAATCGTACCTGTGAATTTTGTAATTCCAATTCCAAACTGCTAGTCAAGTGCCAGCATAAGAACTGTTTTCGATTTTGCCATATGTCTTGCTTCTTAGATTCAAATCACCAGCGTGGAATTCATGTCTTTTTTAACAACTCTTCTGTTGCTCTTCTATACTACTGCAAGGAGCATGAACGAGAAGTCACAGATCAGATTGCTCAGCAGGCATCACCAACTTCCTTGGGAACTCGTCTCACAACCAAACTTCAGAATCTGCAGCGAACCTGTGAAGTGGCCTACAGCACATTGATGACAACAGGTGAGATGCCTGAAGGCCTTTTGAAGGACAAGTATTTTTTGTCTCAATTTCAGAAGTACTTGGAATGGGAAGGGGTCTCAGAATCATCCAGACGGATGTTACAATGGTCAACGAAACGAATCGTTCGAGAAACGAGTGGTGAACCTGTTATTGGAATGAAATTGATGAAGAAGAGAACGTGTGCGATTTGTGGAGGTGATGGATCCAATGAAATCTTTCCACACTATACAAGTCCTCTCGTTGAATGTAAGGTGTGTGGTATCACTATTCACTCGTTCTGTGGACTTGAGGAAGTCAATCGTTCCTCATGGATATGTCTTCGCTGTCAGATGTGTCGAGAAGGTTCAAATGATGGAGTGTGTTCAATCTGTGGTAAATCCGAAGGTTATCTGACAACTCCAGATTTTGTCTCGAATTCTCTTATTCACATTCCCTGTCTGCTTCTAACTCTCCCTACTTCAGTGTCAACTGGAGATTTATCGAATCAGCAAAGACGGGTATTGAAAGTTAAGAATAAGTCCATTGCTTGTGAAGTATGTGGTAGTCATGATGGGGTCTTCCAGTGTTCTATTCCCAGTTGTAAACATGCTTTTCATTATCATTGTATGAAGGATGTGTGGTGTCTTTTCTTTCATGCCACTACAGAATCCGTTTCATTTTTTGTTTGTTGTTCGGAGCATCTAGCTCTGATTCCATCGGTCTTTTTAGATACTCACTCTTCCTCATTTCGATCCCACACAATTCCTTTTAGTCAGGCTCCTGGTTGGCTTCATAATTTTAATCGTACTCGATGTAGGGTGAGTCTTTGTACATATGACCTCATGAACAATACAAAGGAATATCAAGCATTACGTTCTGTTTTTATACAATGTGGGTTGCAAGAGGTGATACGAGAACCATCCATTCGAAAGATGAAACGACAAATGATGAAGCTGAAACCATCCACAGTTACAAAGGAAAAGAAGGACCGACGTACATCTGTAGTTACTCACACTGCATCCAAACTCTTGACTCGGAATCGCAGGTTCAATTACCATTTGGTTATCATTATTTAGTCCTCGTCTATATGCTACGAATCGTTCAGGTCTTACAGCTATGGATATTTGGAAATATGTTAACGTTCTTATGGGTAAACGAATGATCAGGAAGGAGGTTCTGAAACTATTACGACTAGATCGAAATTCTGTTGGTTTATGATATTCCACTAATCTTTAGGATTTTGTTGTTACCATTAACAACAAGAATATCTCGCTTCCTCCATTTCCAAAATCATGGAACTGTGAGAATGAATCCCAGTTTGATCATTTGGATGATGCTCGAATCATTCCATTCCCTTGGAAGTCTCAATCACGCCTTCATTCTGACTCTGAAGATCGACGAAGTCGCAAAAACGCCAGTTCGTTTGTAGCTGAATATCTCTTTCTTGGTTTCAATCCAAAGGATGTTAGTGCTTGTCGTGAGACGTATGAGCCGTACATCAGTACGGAAGTGATTGAATGGTTTCACAGTCAATCATTCTGCTTAAATTCAACATTTCGATTAGCAACCATTCAGGACATTCCTGATTTGTTACAAGTGAACACAGTGAATCCATTGTATGCTAAGAGAGAAGATTATGAAACTGTTCTGAAAGCAAAGAATGAATTCATTATCCTTGCTGAACGAGTGAATAAGCGAGGAAGGAAGTGTATTGTGGGTCTTATTCATTATTACTTGATATGGTACTGTCCTTCTCATCAGACTGAAGATAAACCACGACGACGGGATGGCTTATTGAATGCTTCGGATCTTCAAGTTATCCAGAGTCACAAAGTGGTCTATGTTTGTACCTTGCAAGTGGTCAAATGCTCAACTCATTCTAAGTATGTTGCCTCTCATATCTCTGCTGAGCCTTATACAGGTACTCTTCTTTTCTCTTTAGCTTGTCAACATGGAATCCACACAGGAATGTCTTATGTTCTCTGTGACTCCACTGACAGTGCTATCTCCTTCTACCAGCATATGTTTGATATGAAAGCCAACTCGCGGGGAAATCATTCATATACGCCAATGCAATTGGATCTGGCTCAGTTTCAGTATCATCGTTTCTGGAATCCGTTATTGTGTATGAGTCTCTTCTTGTTGTGAGACATAGATGAATCCCCACGAGTACGATTATTTTGCACTCTCTTTCATCGGAATGGAGAGAATGTGTTAACAAAACGACCACAGGGATTCCATCTCCAGTTTTCTCTCTATGGAAAACTTCTCTCCTCGAGTTTCTTTTTGTCTAGAGAAGAGGAACGGAATTCGGCTGAATTATCGGAATTACAACATCTTCACCAAGTTATGAATGGAATTGGAGTCACTGTTATCCACGGGAATCATCCAAAATTACCGGATGTTTGTTTGATGTGTGAAAGAGACTCTCCAGAGACGACTGTGAGTATTTGGGAAGAGAATCCTATTCAGGAACCGAATGTACTTACAATCGAAGCAGTATGTATCAACGGAAAGGAGGAGAAAGATGAGATTCTGTTAGAATTAACCAGACTTCAAAGAGAATTGATGGATGTGGAGAAGGAGAATGAACGGATTTTAACATCGCTTGAAGAGGTTGTGATAAATGAGATTCAAGAAGCCCAACATCTTCGTGATTCCTATCATGATGCCATCTCTCAATATTCACAGTATGTTCAGACTTATCATCCTGAGCGAGGTGGGTATAGTGTTACTGATTCATCTCGATGTGAGGTATGCAATCAAGCAATTGAGAGTGATATGCTTTGTGTGTGTATGGCATGTGGTTGTTGTGCTCATAAGCTCTGTGCTTGTATAGATCCAGTATGTACTGACTGGCTGTGTATGGCTTGTGCAGATATTGGACAATTTGTATTAGAGATCCAACCATCAGCTGTGTCTGATCAATCATCTTCATTGGAAGCAGTTTTTGATGAACCTACTCTTAGCAAAATCAAAACGATTCGATCTCATATTTATTGTGTTCTTTGTGGCTATTCATCTGGTCTTCTCTTCCGTACAATCTATGAAGGAATATATGCTCATCCTGCTTGTGCTTGTTGGCTACCTGGGGTCACTCTTTCCAATCATGTTCACGAGATTCAATCGATTCCTCCTTCTTTCTCTTTCAATCTTCCTCTTTCTCCACTCCATTCTCTTCCTTATATCAACCCTCATTCCTCATTATTCTCAATTCAAACATGTTGCTTCTGTAAGCGACAGGGCTACTGCGTGACATGTCCTATTCAAGGCTGTACGCAGTCCTATCATGTGATATGTGCCTTCAGGAACGGTCTTGAAGTCCAGTGGCACTCTAATGTTTGTATGGAAGAGAATCAGGATACCTGCTTATTTGGCAATCGTCATCGAATCCTCTGTTCACATCATAGTTACAATCGAATAGGAATTATCACTCCAAATCGCATTGCTAATGGTTCTTGGATAGATCCCCAAGTGGCTGGATGGAAGGACTTTGCGTTTGTGAAGTGGAATGAGAAGAATGGTCCAAATGGTGATGTGAAGAATGTATCATTGAACTGCTTGTTAAGGGAAGGACGACGAGATGGTGTTCCAAAGAAGGAGGTGAAGCAGATGGAAAAGGAGTTGAAAGAATTGGAGAAGTTGCGTGTATGTGAGCTCATTGATGTGTGGGAAGTTCCAATGGCTTGGGTTAATGAGGGTGGGGTGTGTGTGAGGAGGAATGACATATCATTGGGCTTAGTGAGTACTACAGGTCGTAAGAATGAAAAGAAGAGTGTGAAAGCTCTGGCATTGAAAGATAGACTGATATTGTGTGGACGTGATGAAGAGAAGCATCAGGTTACAGGCTCTTCTGATGGAAGAATGCAGAGGAAACGTAGTCGATCTCTCAAGGCCTCTGTCTCTCAGCCAACAAATGATTCCCCTTCATCAGAGTCTCTCGAAGATTCAAGGACGAGGAAACGAAGTCGACTTCGTTCGGGTTCATTGAATACAAGAGAATCCCCTCTACCTCCTAAGGATTCTCATCGTGTTCGTTCTGTCCGAGCAATGAAGGACCAATTGGAGTCTAGCCAGTCTCATCAAGTCATTGAATCACTTCACACTATCACACCACATCAATCTATTCGATCATCAGAGTTGGAGAAGACTAAAACAGTCAGGAAGAATCAAAAGACGAGTGTGAATCAAATTCAGTTGAAACGAGTTTCCATTCTTCCTGCTCCCAAAATGCCTTTGGCTTCTCAACGTACTCTGGCAAATCATCTCCCACCTAATATATCAAAATCAGTACTTCTTTCTCAATTCCTAGAATCGCCATCATTTTTACAACTCATTGAAGATGAATCACAATTTAAGAACAGTCTTTCGCTACGTAGCTTTCTGGAGCACTATTTTGTTGGTATCTCGTCGGATTCCATTCATTATTGCATTCAAGAGAATCTTCCTTCTGATGCTGTACTTCTTCCACATTCTTCTAACACGGGGTTAACTGTAAACCAAGTATTGGAGAGAATCAGAAAGAGTAGGAAGGTCGAGCAGAAGATTGGACTTATACGAGCCTTCCTTCGTGTCAGTTTGATATCAGTGTATCCTCCACATATGTGTGTGAGTTCATTAGCACAGACAAAGGGAACTAAAGAACGCAATTCATTGGCTGAAGTACATCGATTAGGAATCTTGTGTGAGATCTTGTTTACACTGTCTCTGGAAATGGCAAATATCTTACGATTTTCAGAGAACAAGGAAACATACTTAGAAGATCAGAACAAGAAAGTACATCGTCAATGCATTTGTCTCTCAAGAGAGAATCTCAAGGAACGACTTTTAGTTTGTATGAAATGTGGAGTTGGATACCATCCTTCTTGTTTAGCTCTGGAATTGACAGATTGTCCAGATCTCGTATTAACAAAGAACTTTGGTTATTGGTCATTAGATCGAGGGTTTCTGTGTCCTGCTTGCTGTAAAGGGGATATATTCGAGATGAGTCCAACTCTACGCGGATGTATCCAGATTCGCGATACTGCTGTGATAGCATGGCAGAATAAACTTCGAAATAAGGTTTACGCATCTCGACGATGAGGATTATAACTTCTCTAATTATTTGTTGTTTGTTCAAATTAGGGAGAATATTTGTCAATTCAAGTATACCCGAAGAACTCTCATTCCTGAGTATGCAAGAGAACAAGTTTAAGGCCCTCGTTCTGGATTCAGGAGCGTTTATTAACCATGCTTCAATTACTGGAGCTGCTGAGGCATGAACGAAATGTTGTGTTTGATGTTTTAGGAGTTTTATTCTATTGAGGAGGTGATGTGTGAAGTCAGGGACAAACAAGCAAGAGGTGCTCTTGAGCGTTTTCCCTTCGAGATTAAGATTCGTGATCCTTCACCGGAAGCTATAGCTGCAGGAATGAACTTTAACGTTTTTATGATTGTTTAGTGGAACGGTTTGCCAAGGCGACTGGAGATTACTCTCGTTTGGCCCAGACTGATCTGAAAGTGATTGCACTGGAGTACGATCTGCAGAAAGAGATCGGTGGACTTGATAGCATTAATTTGGTTCCTCTTCTTGATGTTGGGAGTGTAATGAAACGTTAATAACTAGAGGAGTCGTATTGTTGATGTCCACGAAAAGAGAATAGTCGGAATAAATGTCTCTCCTGTTCCTTGTAAGTTTATAGATCATCCAGATGAATGTCGTTATGGACTTGATTGTTATTATCGTCACAAGGGTGATATTGATCGTTCTGAATACCTGAATTCCATCAATAAGCCTAAGGTGGAAGTGAAGAAAACTGTTGTCTCTCAGCCACTCCGGGAGCCTAGACATTGGAATGTTGTGAAGCGAGCCGAAACACCGTTCCAGCTCTTTGGAGGCGAAGATGCGTTTCCTGCTCTGGGTCCCGCTCCTCCAGCGCAGCGAGTAGAGTTCCCTGAGATTGTGGGAGAGCAGAAGGAGCCATCTGAGGTGAAAGAAGAGAGTACTGAGCAGGAACAGGAGCCACAGGAATTAGGGCAGGAGGAGTCACAAGAACAGACCATTGTTGAACTACAGGAGTCGGAACTGAAGGAGGAACAGACTGCAGAAGCAGAGCCACCAGAGCTACAAGCATCCCCAGAGTTCCACAGTCACATCCATGTAGGTGGCAGTTCATTAGTACTGCAAGATGGAGAGGATGAAGGTGAGTGGATCTCCACAGACACTCTTTCCAGGTATCAAGCTTTGATGCATCACGATCTAGTTTCGAAGCGAACTTGCATACGGACATCCCCCATGAGAATGAAGATGAAGACCGCTCTCAATATGCTGCTTGTTGTACTGGCGACTTTGCGATGCAGAATGTGATTCTTCAGATGAATATGCAGTTGGTCTCGTATGATAACCGTCGTATTACACGCATGCGAATCTATACTCGACGATGCAAGGATTGTTTTAGGTAAGAAATAGAGAATGTGATCATGAATAGTGTTTGCAAGGACGATACAAAATTGTTCTGTCCAGACTGTGGCCATCCTTCTCTTGCACGAGTTCCTGTTTTCATTAACAAAGGAGGAGTGGTGAGAATTGGTGATGCTCCTGCTTCACGATCACTTCGAGGAACCAAATACAGTATTGGAAAGAACGCAGATTTGCTGTTATGTGAAGATCAATTGAAAACGGGAAAATGGAAGCAACGATTATACGAAATGCGCAGAGAGAAGAAGGAGGGATGCATTTTTGGAGATGTGGGGAGTGAAAGTTTAGGTTTGGAGAACAGTACAAAACGAAGTACGAATTATCTTGTACTGGATGAAATGGAGGATGAGGTATAGGATAGTATTGTGATCGGGTATGGAAGAAAGAATCCAAACGAAATGAAGGGACGTGTGAAGCGAGGAAAGAAGAAACAGAAGAAAGCTAGCCGTTTTTGAGAATGATCATTTATGTTGTATCATTTAGAATATTTTTGTTTATTTGAACAGACATTGATTTGTTATGCAGGTGGAGACTTCAAATTCTGATCCCGAAAAGGATCTAATAATACTCCAAGAGTGTAATATGGCTATTTCCAACATCAATCGGCATCTACAAACGACATTGGGCAATCTCGATGCTCTTTCTATTTCTCTAAATAAGTAATCATTTGAAATTCAAATTAATCGTTAGATCAACAGTTATATGTGAACAATGGGTTGAGATGTGGAGGAGAATATTACAACCTGACAATTCTGTGAAATGATAAGAGATTGTTAGTTGGACAAACACGAATTATGTTACATTCCACTTTGTAGGGAGCATAACAGAGGAAGAATAGTCTTTTCATCGAGTTCTATCTCACTGCATATCTGTTTCTGAACAGTACTAGTCAGATCAAAAAACTGGCAACAAAGGTCTCCATCAATCATTCCCTATATAGTACCACAAATAGATCGTTACATCAGAAGGCAACAGATAGGCATTCTCACGAGTCCAACCACTCTCAAATAGTTGTCGTTCAACAGCTGATTGAAGTCGTAGTAGAGTTTGACTCCGAGAGAAAGATGAGATTTGTGTAATCTGTCCAATGGATCCATTAATCGTAGAATATAGGATAACAGGAGAATGAGAAGGGATATGAGCAACCCTAATCGATGTAACGATGGTTCGGAGATTGATTGAAGCAATCAATTCCATCTACTCATAATACAAATAAATACAAAAAATGACACTATTTCTGTCAGCAGAACGAGTGGAAAGACATTCATGATCTTTCAACTATATGTTAATAACATGATTCATTCCTACACTTCGAACACATCGGAATATACAGAGTATTCCTTCGTATGTTCCAACAGCAATAGATCGGGGATCTAGGAGACAGGCAGAGATGATGTGATATAAGGATGGGAATGTGAGGATGCGAATAAGTGAGTTGGATTCGATAAAGCGAAAGAATGAGATCACTCCATCTGCTGAAGTGGTAATGATAGTATTTTGGTAGGTAAGAAGAGCGGTGAGATGAGTATTGGGCAGCTTGATGTGAGAGAGAAGAATTAAACATACAGTGAGAGAAGTAATAAGTTCAATGGTGTGAGCGATATGATAGACACAGAGAGAATCCCCGCAAACTAGTACACAATGAGATTGAGGGAGAGGCTGAAGGAGAGAGACTGCTGCTGGAAGGGAGAATGTGATGGAAGAAGTGATATCAGGGAATGAAGAAAAACAAATGAGTTCGTAGGGATTGGATTCTACAACAGCAATGACTCGAGTATCGAGTGTGATGAGAGCAGTGATTGGAGATAATGATAACTCTTGAGAAGTCCAGTTATGATTCTGGAGTCGATACAATATGAGAGATGGTAGTGAATGTTTCGTAAGAATGAGTTGATCAGAATTCATCTGAAAGATGTGTTGGACAGATGTTACAATCGATTCATACTGCAGATCGAGTTGACAACCTTTCAAGGAACAGTGAGATAGATAGATTGATTGAGAATCATAAACCAGAAGAACGGAAGGAGTGGATAAGACAGATGGAACTTCAATGATAGAGAAAGAAGAGGAGATGGAGTGTGAGTTGGAGAGAATAGTAACAGGAAGGAGTTGAAATGGAGAGGAAGGAAGAATGATGTATGGAGAGAGAGTCACTATTTCAATCCCACTGATCGCTAGACGAGAAAGAGAAGCATTTGATTGAATCGTGATAGTCTGGAGAAGAATGAGAGACTCACTCATCACTTGATAATATTGGACTGTAGATGGAAGCTGAATCAGAAGAAGAATCGAATGGAATGTTGACAAATGAGTGATGGATTGAGGAGGATAAGGAAGAGAGATTGAAAAGACTTCAGTGCCTGATTGAATCAAACGAACTGAATTGGAAGTAGCAACAGTCCATCTGTTATCCTCTAGATAGTCTATTTGGAGGATGGGTGAATCACATTTCATCACACACTCACATTGATAGAGAGATGAATTCGACCATCTCCATATCTCTGTTGAATTCACAATAACGAACAGTTCAGAATCAAATAGGAAAGCCTTTGTAATCATAGAAATGGAATGTGAATGGATTGATTCACCCACTATCCAACGAATTGAATCGCAGACCACTTGAATCAATGTGTTACCAATTGTACCAATGACAAGCGATGGTTGTTGAGACAGTTCAGTAAGAGAGAATGGAAGAAGAGAGTCATTGATCATTCTAAATACATTTGTTTGTGTCTGATTTGAGATACATAAGAATGATTCATTCTTCCATCTGATAACATAGATATGATGAGTTGTTCCTTCCGACAATCGCTTATCCAAGCTCAATACCATTCCATATCTGCCTTCAATCATCCGACTTGCCACTCCACGACCCGATATGAAGGAAAGGACAGGGTATCCATCATCATATGAGATACACATCTCAGAACAAGGGGCCATTGATTGAGTGATTTGATTGGATCGAATAGAAGTCAACTCAATCTGATACAAATCTCTGGCCTTTACAAGAAAACTGTTTCCTCCTTCTGCAATGAGAAGAATCAGATCACCCAAATCCACGATATGTGAAAAAACAGACGTCTGCAACTCATCTGACAGAACCACAGGTCTAAGAGTATTCTTCGTATACAAAACCAGTCCTCCTGAATCCAAACCCAACAAAATCCAATCATTTCGTATCAAACAGGCAGAGAGAAGAGATGAATTCGGAATTGTCACAGAGATCATGTTGTCATTAAGTAGAATTCCTAACTCAAAACCTCGCTCGCGAGTAATCACAACATAGTTAAGACCGTAATATATTCCTTGATAGATATGATTACTGGTTGATGGGACTGCATGTGTGTAACAGTGTTGAAGAAGTCCTTCATCCTCATCATTTTGAAGAGAAAAGATAGAGAGAGTTTTAGATCGATGCGATCCATACTCACGAAAAAGGGTCAGAATGTACACATTCTCACCGACCGAGTAAATTGCCATATCATAAAAGATGGACGATTTAAACTCGTGACGACCTGATTGCATGGATATTTGGTTTCCATCATAGGTGATACTGTAAATGCAAAAGGTACTCTGAATGGAACCTAAATAATATATAGTGCATACAAATACCGATTAAAATATACTGTCCACCATCATCCACACTAATATAATCTCCTGTTACGTCCTCTTCGCGAAGCATCGTTTTGACTACCGGTGGAGCGGATGTGCTTTCACTTATAAACACTATTACAGGCATGAAAAT
>JABLTK010053564.1_pt1 | contig 26803 bp, 35 predicted proteins | sample 7160131 | NCBI WGS metagenome assembly JABLTK01 (sample SAMN14651221, study PRJNA627086) | human gut metagenome | isolation source: feces | host: Homo sapiens
CCAATGGTAGTCTTAGGATTCTGTTCAAGATAAGCAAGATATGAGTTATCCCAAAGTCCAGCAAGACAGGTATTAAGAGACTTTCCAGCGACTTTATCATCAGGAGGACAATTAACTTTGGAGATGTTTACAGTTATGGAATGTATGGGACATGGAAAGGGATCCTAATGTAAAGACCAACTGGAAGAGAAATTGTGATCGAAAACATATGTGATAAGGATATTTTCGTGGAACCTAAGTTTACTTCTTCTTCTCCTGGAATAGAACTTCGTATTGAAAAAGAGAATCCAAACTGTTCGATTCTTGATTGTAAGAAGGTGGTTTGGAACATGAATCCTAGACGACTTTTCTCAATGTCCTGTTTTTCGTTTTGCTCGAAGACCCAATGAACTGTACTCACAACTCTATGAAGTTGAAAGAGTGGACTTGAAGAAGGGAGAAAAGAAGCGTTTACTCCTGATCCTCACGGTGACTCCAGAGTTTCTAAAGGCAAAGAATTCTGGAGAGATGTGTGATATGTCTGTCTTCTCCGATAGTGATGAGGAGTCAGATCAAGATTCTACCATTTCTATTCTTTCAGAAGAGTGTCTTCTTTCATTTCATTGTTTTACAGCTCTTCCATGTCATGATTCTTCTGATCTCGCTGTTCCTATCCATTTTTCAACCTGTTTATCATCTATTGCTTCTTCAAACAAGCGTTTGTATCTAAATGACCTCCATGTTGGCATGTTATATGATCGTGAGATTGCTGTGACCAATCTCTCTCCTTTTCCTAGTGCCTTTTCTGTTGAAACCATTCAGAATAGTTCTTATGTATGTTCTGTCTTTACCGAAAGTGAAACGGATTTTAAGTAAGAATGAACCTTTTTTCTGTCATTCCAGATTATTATCAGATCCTGTCATACTTCGTGCAAAGGAGAGGAAGAAGATTGTTATTCGTATTCAACCTCTCCAGACAGGTTACTATGAGATTCCAATGCGTATCATCAATGAAACAAATTTCCTCGATACTGTGGAATTGACAATTCTGACTGTATTTTGAATTCTAGTTATTTCATGTAGCTTACCACCAAAGCAATCAAACAGCAAGATGTATTTTTCTCAATGGCTCCTGGAAGACCATTGACAACTAAAGGGTTGATATTTGATTTTGGAGGTTGTTTTGATGGTCATAGTGTGATGAGAGAGTTGTTTATCACTAACAACAGTGAATATGATGTTACTGTCAAACCCAAGTCAAACCGCGGGAAGAAAGTGATTTTTACGGCAAAGGTCAATACTGAGGAAACAGTGGTTTGCAAGGAGGATGAGCGAGAAACAGTTGGAGAATACTCGACAGAGAGCTCTGATCCTGTGGAGAAGCCAGTTACTGAAGTACGTGTTGTTTCGCATTCCTCCTATCGAATCTGTGTGTATTACAATTCTGCGGGGGATCCCAATTCTTCTGATTGGTTACAACTTTACCATGATATTTTCTATCTTCTCTTTGAGTTACGATCCCCGCGGGAATACGGTGAAATTAGTCTGTTTTGTCATGCGAGTTATTGTGGATGTGAAGTGGAAGCAGCCTCTCAGATCTACTTTGGTCAGTGTCATAGTGACGAGTGTTATACACGAGAATGGGTGATTATGAACAAGGTAAGCTTTGTGGTCATATGTGAACCTCAGTCCGCCTTGCCTGTTCATCTTGTTCTTGCATGTGGAGCTTCTTCTCTCACTTATCCATCCGATCTCCTTACAGCGTTACCTTCTAGTGAATTACTTCGTATTCAACAACTCCTTCATCGACCTATTCCAGAAATAGCGTATTCTTTGATAATTCCAGAAAAAGGTGCAGTCTCGATTCCGGTGGAATATCGAGCCAAAACACACAAGCATCATTATGCTAATTACATTGACTTGATCAATTTGGATGCTGAACCTGTCAAAGTATTGCGTTGTGACGTAAATCTATCTTGTTTCTGTCATTCCAAGATTCTGGCAGATATTCAACAGTCTCCTGACTCACTGCATAATGCTATTTCTCTGTTGGACCCTGTGACAAATGAACCATGTGAAAGACTTCAGTTAGGTCAGGTTGTGAGTGGTGGAACCAGTATTCAGGGAGTTCTTATTCAAAACGAGAAGCCTTGTCCAATCAGCTTATCGACTTCATGTGTCTCATTTCTTCATGTTTGTTGGTTGGATGATTTGGATGATTATTCTATCGTAGGAGAAGTTGGTGTGTATTTCTCTAGACTATTCATATTGGATCTGATAGTGATGAGAAACATAAGAAGATCATGGATTCATTGAATCTGGACACTCTAGCAGTGGCTGCTGAAGATGGTTCATATGACTCACCAGGAGTCACTTCACCTGTCACACTTTCTGAATCACTCTCTCCTGCATATCTTCATAGTGGTTATTCAACTGGAAGCGAAGCTATAGAATCTTCGGATCTGTCTTTCATGCATCGTTCCTCTTCAATCGATCTCCGAAACTCCCAACATCGGATTCGATCTCAATCTCAAGTCGATATCTCACCTGCATTTAGTCGACAAAGTGAAGGAGAAAATTCTGGCGATTTCGGTCAAAAGGAACAAGGGTTTATCACATTGGATCTGAAGGATGTGAATACAGTTGTAAGGTGGATTAATGGGACTGTAGAAATCGCCTCTTTTTCTGACATGTAGATGGAATCAGAGTTATCGTATGAGAAGCAGAGAAAGATACGTATTTCGATTCTGAACCGTCTAAAGGAGATATCGCAGCGCCAGCAGGGTCCTATAAGTCTTCCCGAATCAGGGCAGGTTTTAGTAATTCCAGAAATTGAAGCTAATTTGATAGATGTATGTCATCTTCTCTCCTACTGAAGAGATGCCATTATTGCCACAGGAACTGGAATTGGAGTTTTCATGTCATCATTTGCTTCCTTCTCCACCTTCGTTCCTATTCTCAAATTCCCGTTTTTCTGCCTCTACATCTCCAGTGCGTGTCCGAACACTGCCTACTTCTTCATCTTCGTTTCTGTTCGGGAATGAGGTGGATAGTGAGGAAGTGATTGGAGTGAGCGACAGCATCTCACTGCCAATTGTAAAACGAGAGGTGAAGGGGTCACGACAGAATCTCACTCCTCCTCACGTAAGTACTGGAACTCAGAAGATTCCAGAGAGAATGAAGGATGCAGAGAGTTGGATCACGAAGTGTGTATGTGTTTGTGAGCGAGTATATGTGTGTCTTGTGACTGAAATCCAGATAGATTGTCTCTTGACGACCCCTCAAACTCATCTTCATTTCGGTAAGCTGTTTACCAAGAAACGATATGAAAAGTTGATTCGTATTCGTAATGAGGTTGGGAATTTCATGTGAGAGTTTCATTTAGTGTTGTTTGGCAGTTCCTCTTCTGATTCAGCAATCAATAAACTATAATTTAGCAGTAGAGAAAGACCAGCAAGAGTTATTGGTTCCACCTCGTAGTACTGGTGTTATGAGAGTGGTATTAGAGCCATCAGTACCTGGAGAATTTGCTGTAGGAGTGAGGAGTAGAGTTGAGAATAGGGAACGATTCGAGTGTTCAACCTTCTGAATGGAGTGAAGTCTCTCACATTTATTGTCAAGGCTTTTGTGTCACAAGAAATCACTTTTGCCATTCTTTCAGAGATTCCAATTAATCTGGATACTTTTGCAATGAATGCAAAAACCAAAGGAATTTTGAAAATCCAGAATACGGCAACTCGAGATCTGCAGTATTTGATTGAATGTGAATCGTGTTTCTGTTCATATGAGGGGCAAAAATGTGATGGATTGGAGTGCTTGGTGGAGATTCGTCGAACTAGCCGAAGTGCGAATGGTCTTAACAGTAATGAGCGAGAACACTTGGAGAGCAGCGTAAGCACAGTAAGATGATGTGATGAATAGAAGGAGAAACTGCTTCGAGACATCCGAGTATGCAAGCGGAAGGGAAGAAGACGAGCTCAAGAAGCCTTAGAACGTCGATTGGAAAACATTGTCAAACGATTGAATGAAGACAAAGGGTTGAATTCGGATGAGTCTCTAATTAACACAACAGTTCTATTTGACGAAGTGAGATCATTACGAGTCTTGTTAGAACCTGACTATTCTATTGTCCTGTTTGTCAACGTGTTAGTACGAGTGAAGCCTGGTTTCATTCCTGCTGTTCCTTCATTTCATCTAGAAGGGATTGTGGTTGTTCTGATGGTCCTCTTTCACTCATAGGTTGTATCCAGATCATCTTCCTCCGTATCTGTTCCAATCACAGGTACCGTAACAAATCCATACTTCCAAATTCCACCTGTTCCATTAGGGTCGATTTCTGTCAAACCATTTTCTGTTCCTTTTTCTGTTACAGTGGATTCTACAGTTATTCGATCACCATTAAGTCAAATTCCTTCGTTAATTGTGGAAGATAATGCTGTGACGACTCTGAAGTATCTAATGATAAAAAACGAGATATTTGATTCCATCATGGTCGATGTCTATTGGGATAATTCGTACCAAATTAGTCCTGATTTTGGATCTATCTTCTTTACATATCAAGAAATTGAAGGAGATCTAAATATGGACGTTTTCTTGCATTCCATAAATACGGATAATAATCGGAATCGGAAAAAACAACTTTTGAATCTGAAACTCCCTCCTCAATCTTCTCTTGTTATCCACTATAAATGGAAATCCACAAATCATTCCAAACGCTTAAGTCAGCCTCAGACATTTACTCCACTTGGATTCATTTCTGTCATGTCTCATAGACAGAGAACCATGTTACTGAGTCTTCCACTTCTCTTGAAACCCATTGTATCTGGACTAAGTGTAACTCCCTCAGACATCAATCTGGGTGAGTTTAACTTTGGTCGATTATTCAGTTTAAAACTGACTCTTCTGAACAGTACCAATGAATCATTGGCCGTTTGTTCACAGGCTAGTTGTCTGATGAACCAAACCATGGAAGAGATATTACGACCTCACGAAAGGAGAGATGTTCGAGTGGATATCAGACTTTCGGCTCGAGCACTTCATGAGGACGGATCCGTCCAAGAAGCTTTGAATTTCATTTGTCCCGAAAAACCCACCAATATTTGCACTTGTATGATTCGAGCTATTGTAAAGAACCCACTGTTTTTGACACTTCCAGATATCGATCCAGAGAATAGTGGACATCCAGGTCTGTTAGTGTTGAATCCAGCTTTGTTTTTGTCAAAGACTGAAAACAATGCTTTTTCGTACACGTCTATTCGTGTCAGAAATCTGCGGGATATTGACATTTATGTGTCAATCGATGAGGCAACAGGAATGAACCCAGTTACCTTGGTGGATGATTCACAGAAGCCAGTGGAGAGGATACTGGTGCTCCAAGAATCTGAAGCAATTCTACAATTGCAGTATTCGGTGGAGAATCGTGTATTCCAGATTTCAGAGAACCAGTTGGCGACATTCACTCGTCTATTAACAGGAAAGCTGCGTATATCTGGATCTTGCCAGAAATCGGACCAATTATTGATGCGGTCATTACATCCTTCGTATTCAGATTTGGCTGCTTTAGGAGAAGTGGAAACGGTAACAGATGAAGCGAAGGAAAACAATCAGGAATTCCAGAATTTGTTCAGTTTTAGTGTGGACTATAGTATCCAAGCTGGTTTGGTTCGATTTGAGTTAGGTGAAAGGATGATCATTTTGGTGAATCGATCCAGAACTCCTTCAGGATTAAATTCAGAATTCAAGATTCAGAATGAGAACACTGCGATGAAACTCCCATATGTAATATCGGTGGAAAAATTGTCAAGTCCAGAAATCGGTGTTACTTTCAACCGAATGGAGGGAATTGTGGATGAAGGAAAGTATCACTATATCAGTTTCCATGTTTCCACAATCATAACAGGCTATTCTTCCTTTTCAATTGTTGTATCTCATCGTGATGTTCCTGTGAAGCGAGAAATCAGTGTTCATGTGTTCAATTGCAATCATTCTTTTGAAATCTCAACACATTCATTTTCATTTGATTTAATGGACTGGAGTCCAACTGCAGATCTGGACTTGGGCCGAATTGCTGTCTATAAGCCGAATCCAGAATCTCCACGGTATTTCGTGAATCCCCGTGTTGAAACCTCATTCTCTCTTTTCCTTCGAAATACCTCAGGTGTAGCGATGTGCGTTATTCCATACAGTAATTTGCCTCTAATTCTTCGTATTGGAGATGGATCTGAAGAGATGGGAGGCTATTCTCCTGGTTGTTCGCATCACAACTCTGGATCTTATTCTTCCATTTCATCCTTTCCATCTCTCTTAATGGATGAGAAAGCATCAATTCCTGCAAATCTGCAATCAGAAATGGGGTTATTACCAATTGCCGCGGGAATCATGTTAATTCCAGACAAGGAGGTTGAGATTCGTATTGGCATGAAAGCTGACGAGATGATTGATATGGGAAGCGGTTTGACCTTGGATAGTGAATCTTCTCATGGGAATGTTGATTTAACAGGTCAGCTGTGTTTCTTCAATTCCCGCGGGGATAACTATTTTCAACAAATCGTGTCATTACGTGGTAGTTACTATCGTGAGAAAATCGAGGTAAGTTGTCCCACAACAAATAAGCCAATCATATTTGCTAATTCTAGTCGTTATCCTCGTCTGGATTTGCGGATCGATAATCTCTCCTCAGGGCCTGTGATGGTGGATTTGAGTTGGTTCCCGCCTGGATTCACTCCCACGATTTTTTACAGTTTTTCGCGGAATCATTCCAATCAAGAAATGGCTACTCGAACAATGCTTAAGAATGGAAGAGAATCCCTGGTTCCAATCGAGGAAGGGTGTTTGGTCACATTAGTGGTCGAGCTGAACATGAAGATGGTGAAGTGGACTGAAGGTCTTAATCGGTGGAAAATCCTATTCTCCACCCAGAATTCACCTGGAGTTTATTATGAGGTCACATATGAAGCGACTGTATTTAGATCAGCTTTGACTATTGAGAATCAGAATCAGAATGAGATTGATTTGATTCGTTGGAATAATGTTCCTTTCCCTTCTCTATCAAAGTGTGTTATTGAGGTGACATTGCACAATATCACTTCTTCTCCAATTCATGTCATTCCACTTTTCCGGCAGTTTTTGTACCAACAGGCGGTAATGATAGCAGTTGGTCAGGATGTGTCAACAATGGAGATTGCTGCTAATTCTCGTGTTACGCTTCCACTCTCATTGCAACCAATTTCCATTCATTCTCTTGGGAATCAACAAATCACCGCCATGCAATCTCCTTCAGTAATTGGTCAATTACAACTATTAGTAGATGTGTCAGAAAGCCATTCGGATACTCTCCGCACAATGGTGGAAATTCCCGTGAGTATCGTCTTTACTATTCAACCGATTATTGAAGTCTCTCCGGCTGTTCTGAACATTGTGACAGTGTTGGAGCATTTCTCTAAATTAGAAGATATTCTTCAGACTCATTATGATGTCAATTCGTGTTCAAATCATCTGGTGACAGATCCTTCTGTTGGATCTGCAATCAAAGAAACTGATTCTGGAATTGACAAGAATCGAGAGAAATTGACTCCTACAGAAGATACACCTCACAGTCTTCAACAACGCGAATTAACTCAACAATTATTGGATAGTGAAAAAAAGAAGAGTTATATGGTATGTCGTCTTGACAAAAATAACTATGATTTTGTGATTCATAATATTTGGAAGGAACGTGTCCAAGTGAGTCTACAAGCAAGTCATGTGATTCATCGTAAGTATGGTTTGATTTATCCAGGTCATACTAAATGTGTATTTGCCTCATTATTGGAGGTACCGAAAGTGATTGTGATAGAGCCAGAGACATCAGTAAAGGTCCAATGTATCTTACGACCTGATTCGTGCTATGTATTTGAATGAATGAATGATTAATTGATAGAATCGTGATGATGATACTGTGAATGATTCATATTCATGTATCACACTTCGTACTCTGGTCTTTGAGAACTTCTCGGTTATTTTGCCTCTTGCTATTCAGTCATCTGTACATCGACCTAGTATATTTGATGAGAGTTTTGGTATTCATGTAGTCTCATAGATAGGTGCCTTATCTCTGACAACCTCACTGTCTCTCTCTGTTATTATCAAAGGTGTTTCAGCAGTAGTGGATGGAAATGTCATTGTCGTCGATGGAGAGAAAGTACTTGTGAATGAAGAGAAAAAAGTGGAAATCCTAATTTCAGGCCGAAATCAGGAAGATATCAAAGTAGTTTGTGTAAGGATCATTGATGTATTTGAAGGATTAGAATGTGTCTGATTGTGTTCCATTCATCTCTTTGATTTCAACTAATTCCAATTCATTACTGTTCAGATTGAAATCACAAGCTGTTGGTTTCTTTAGTGCTTTAATTTTCATTCAGGATACTCATGTGAAAGACTTCTGCTTCGTCAATGTAAGTGTTACAGTAGGTCTCAAGAGAGTGTTTTTTATCTAGTTCATTTGCAGTGCTGTCCAAGTATTATCACTTCCTTCTATTGATCTTGAACCATTTGCCATCTCAGCTGACATGTTGGAGAATGTATTCAATTCCCGCGGGAAACAACCAATTCCAATTCCAGTAGTGATTTCTACGTTACAACGATCAGGAAGATGGGAAGCAGTTGATCTTACTTCTGTTTTGGAGTTAGAGGGAACTAGTTATGGGAATGATCGATTCATTGAGAGTCATGTGATCGGAGCTTCAAATCTCGGGAATATGGAGTTGACAATGGCTCTGTTTCACTCTAAATTTCGTGGTCAGATCTCGTTTATTGAATGTGAATCAAATCAGAAAATGAAGATTCTGTGATTGGTGTGTTGTGTTTGTCATATCTAGAACTCTTCTTCCTCATACTACTAAGTACTTTACCGTGGTTATAAATGCATGGGATTCGATTGATGATTCGGCTTCTATTAGTGATATGACTAGTGATTCTGAAAGCCTTGATAATTATGGATCACTGAATACACATGATCCTCGAAGTGTTCCATTTAAATTTTACTTCTCTAATCTTGTTAAATGTTCCATTTCTGCTTGTTTTGTCTTGAAAAGGATTCCAGAAAGCTTTACCATCCGAGACCAGAATCAAACTGATTTGAATGACAGAGTATTGAATGTCTTCATTCAAGAAGAGGAAATTGGTCATTTCTCCATTGCAAACTCTCCAACAATTCGAGTTTGCTTGTCCTGATTGCATGACCTGTAGATTCGTAATCTCAGTGATCAGACAGAATCGGTGCTGTTTATGGTCACATCCTCATACGTACATCTCACAGTTCAAGATCGAGGGGAAATGAGTGGAAGAATCATTTCGATTGCTCCTGGAAATGAAGTGACATGTGGATTCCAAATCATTGTAGAAACATTCCTTGATCGAATGCGACATGGTCAGGTGAATAGTGAGCAAGATTGGTTAATTACTAGACCTTGTATGATAAACAAATCTTGCTGTTTAAGAATGTGAATACGAAGGAAATAAAAAGGGTGATTTTGCGTGTTACCAATTCGTAAGTGATTTTGGTCATATTAACTTGAAGGACTTCAATTGATCGTTTCCAGCCTTTCTCACTGATTTCTGCAGCCGAAACAATATTCCGACGTTGCTTAACGATTGCTAGTAAGTTCATTCAAATATGGTTGCATTTCCCGCGGGAATTAACTCCAAACAATGCCATTGAAATCAAACGGATTCTTGAACATCCAAATGAATTTGAGTTTGATTCGAGTGTATTGGCTGAAGGATATCAAGAATTGATGTGCATTACGAATCTTGTGATCGAAGTGTTGCGAACAGTAAGGAATTAGAAGAATGATAATTTTCAGAAGCCTGAATTAAAGCATTTTATCACAAATGCTGTTTCATTCTTAGAATTGATCTATCGGCATACATGTTTTACTGTGTTTATCGAAGTAAGGATGAGAGAAGAAATGAATTCTAGTCACATATCAAATATCCTGCTTGTTTAGAACAATGGGTTCTATTGTTGTATGATTTGATTGCTGCTTGTCCTGTACTGTATCCTCATGTGAAGAATCTCCTCTTTGATACTATGCAAAGTGTTCATTGTTATGTTTGTTATGTAAACAATCATTTCAGATACAACTCAAATATATCTTGTAATCACAGGAAGGTGAGTACTCGAATTCATTAACAACATAGGAGGAAGATCTTTCACAAGACTACGAAGATTCTTCATGTATTCAGAAGAATCTGTAGCATTGACTTCCTTCGGTGAATATAGTTTCATAAGAATCATCTGACTATTGGCACAGACTGATTTCAACAATGGATTTAAGACCTTTGCCAGTACATCAAAAGGAAGAATATGCAATGCTACACAATTACTATCGATTTTTAACATTACAGAAATCGTCACGATTCTCATATTCCTTTAAGTCTGCTTTAGGTATTCCAATCACCTTTGTTACAGCATCTACTCGTACTTCTTCTAATAGCTCTTTCAATCGTTTATCTTCAGCTTCAAATGCTAGTCATCATACTTCATTCACATCCTTACACTCACTATCATCACATCCTGGCAGAATCTGAATCAATCGTAATGTGAACTTCTTCCAACTAGCATGACGATGAATGATATATCCATATTGAATGATAACTGATAAGTAATCTATTGATAACCGCGGGAATCCATTTATACTTGAGAACTCAATATGCCAATCCCAATCACCTACAATGACCATATCAATTGTGCACAATTCAGGATGCTCGTAACTGTCACGCATAGCAGGCCAATTAAGCTCTGTTGCATGAGGTTGAATCTTGGCATAGTTGGCTGCTACTACGATATTGCGTTGAAGAACCAACACATCATTGATCATTGTACAGTAATCTTCATCTTTCAATATAGAGGGAAGAGGCTAGGATATATGGAATTCCAAAAATACAGCTTACCACGGAAACTAAGGGTAACTCAATATTCTGCATTCCTCGTAGTTTGTGAAGGATTTCAACACTACTACTCACTTCATTCTCTCTAAAGATGATCTCAAATGATTTCACACACCTCTCTTCTTCAAGTGGAATAACAATAGTGTTTGGCTTCAACGCTCCTAATCCACATGTTGCAACCATATTGTGCAATCCTTCAATTGTGGATGGGGCAAATGATACAAGAGGGAATGCTTTGATATTACACTACTACTCATCCTCCACCCCATAACAAACATGATTGACAAAAAAAGACCAGAAATTCTCCATTGTATAGAACTCATCACAATCGCCCTTGAAATCATTTTCGTACACCGTAGAGACGACATACAATCCTCCTTTCTTCAGAACATTACAGAAATCAATCAAGGGATAACAATTTGGAGTAGGTGTATACAACAGAACGGAAGGACGCCAATATTTGGGATGATTTTTGTCAGTATCCAATTTCAAAAGCAGTTTACGAACAGTGTGATAGAATAAGGATTGAGTAATATCTCCCCATTCCTGATGAGGAGTAGTGAGAGAAAGATAGACAAAAATCACAACAAGACAAACCACGCTAATTAATGCTTTGCTAAAAGTGATTAACCCAATGAATAGGTACACCCAACTAAGATAGAACATGATAAATAAACACAGAAGACCACCAAGAAGAGAAATCTGCCAAGTACAAGCTTTGAAACGCGGTCTGAAATTAGGAGCTCCTGTGATTCGAAGAACAAATGCAGATAAATTGACAAGAGAGTAGGAAAGACAGAAGAAGTTAGTCATTAATGGTGAGATGATCTAAATGGAAGACATTCGTCTCACTTACATTCAGATCACCAATGAAGAAACATAACTCACAAACAATATACATTAAAAGAATTGCTCGTCGAGGTTCATCTCCTTTACCGTAACCTTTCCCTAGAAAACCTAATGTCTTGAATACCCCATCTCGAGCTAGTGCTTGCAATACACGAGCTCCTCCAATAAACGAACCCAAGGCAGCTGAGAAACCCACAATACTGATACCAATCACAGCTATTCCAGGCCAGAACTCCACATCCTGAAATACTGTATCTCTTCCAACCAGTGTGGAATGAGGGAATGCGAAGGCTGCGAGGGTGAACAAAAGTGCATAGTGCGTAAACGAAGCACATACAGAGATGATCGTACCCTTTCCGAGGTCTCGACCAGGATTCTCCAAATCACCAGATAGATTCGCTCCTTCCATAATGCCCGTCATTGCAGGGAAAATCACACTGAATACGGTTTGAACGTTGGCAGCAGTGAGGGTTCTAGAAATTTAAAGAAGTAATGAAAAAGGACGATGGAAGAAAGTTATCCTTGAATGACTTGAGAGAGAGACCCGAATAAACTCCACCATGCTTCAGAACCTAGTTATCAGAAAAGTTCCGAAAAGCAACCATTCCAGGCTTTTGGAAGATCATGCAACCTAAAGTCAGCCAAATTGTGATTAATTGACCTGCCCACAGCAAACGATTAATCTTTCCATAACTCTCTGCTCCCATCATAGCAACCTAGAAGTGATTGAGGAAATCTGTAATAACTATCATAACTAAGAGGAGAATTCCACTTTTGATATAGATATCATACTCATAACTACCATTCAAAAAGGTTGTTCGCAAGACATCCAAAACTCCTATACAGAAAATGAAAGAAATACGACGTACCTGTAACATGAAAAGCACTTCCAACAGCATAGGCAATAAAGAAAAGAATAGCCATGGAACCACCGAATTCGGGTCCAAGAGAACGACTAATCATATAATAGGCACCACCTCCACGCATTTTCCCGTTTGTACATAGAGCACTAAGCGACATAGCCGTGAATAGAGCCATGGACTCTCCTACAATGAACATACTACGTGTAAAAGGATTTCCATCAATTATACAGAAAAGTGGCAAGCCATCCAACTTCTCCAACAGACCATGTGATTCTCAAAAAGTACAGAATACCCATCATATGTAACATACACGGGACAATGACGCCATTAACCAAATGTAACTTGTTACTACTTCTAGGAACATCGTCTGCTTCAAAATTGGTTAAAGTCTTCCGGAAGACTGGAGTGATTGGTTCTTCCAGATCGCTATGCACTAGCAAACGTTCTTTGCTCATTGTCGGGGTTTCCACAAGATCGAAGTGTTTCATGTAACACAATCATGATTCCCGTGAGTAACTCACTTTCATGATTATCAAGCATTTCTGTTCGCTAATGTAACGTAATACCATTTTCACACACATGTTTTCTGTTTTTTTGAGATTATTGTGTTGACCAAATGTTTTGGATTCTCTCTTGAGTATTGGTTTGTTGATATGGCTTGGATGATCTTATGGTATTTCTAAGAATGTCATTCATTCGTATCATACTGCCGAATACAAAAATTGAATAAAGATTCAATTTCATTCAGTTGAGTAAAAGGTTATTTCTTCATAAATCACTGTCACTATACTCACTGTTTATACGAAAAACCATAGAGGAGTAACTAGAATGATTCGATAGGGTGGCCTCATTCTGTCGTGGATGGTTCCTACTGCTGGTTATACTGTTGATAATGTGATAATAGACGATAATATTTGATTTTCATTTTTGTCAATGCGTAAATTCGCGCCTTTTTTTATATGACAAATCATATTTCAATGAGACTAGAAGAGATTCAACAGATCTTGTCAAGACAAGATGCATCTGTTGAGCAAATTTCTCAAGCTCTGGTTGAATTTCTGCAGTTGAGTGAGACTTGTTCGTTTTTCCAAATATTCTTATCACATAGATTATTGTTCACATAATTTGACAATTTATATTGAGGGAATAGCTGATCGACTTCTGAAACCAGAGTATGAATCTATTCAACTACACTTGTTGTGTTGCTTGACAAAAATCGCACTCAGCCGTACATTTAGTATAGTCTATCAACCGTAGGATGTCCAATACCAAATAATCTTCATTCGTTCTTTCCTGCTTCTATTACGTCAATCTTAAGAGAGGAAATGAGTTTTGAGAATGATAATGGAATCTTTGTGTGTATTACTTGTCTTGCCTCTCTTTGCACCTATCGTGATCAAGTATTTTGTAGTTAATTTTTAGCATCCATACTCTCGTCTATGTGTAATCAAGAGTTCAGTAATCTTCTGTCGACACTTTCATCTTTTTATATTAGCAATTTCTCTATTATGCAGCAAATAGCATGTATCACAATGTATTTTGCGACGATTGATGAATGGACCTCATATTCTGGAGTGTTGGACTTGGTGAAGAATCTGATCTCCTACACACATAACTTTTGTAACAGTTTTTCCATAAATCCAAATAACAAGATGACAGTAAGTAATCGGATGTATCCCTTGTTTTCGATATTCCAGAATATGAGCCAAAATCGTTGTTATATGTATTTGGCTTGATCTATAGGACGAGGAATGGATATTCTTCTTCAATTACGTTGTATTGAAACAATGCATACACTTTCTCGTTGGCTTGAAGATGACCCAGGTATTGCAGATGAGAGTTGTCGAATTCTCCTTCGATTCTCTATGAATGGTTTATGTTGAGTTGGACTCTGATTCTAGAGAATGATTGCCAACAAATGTACGAAGAAGGAGGTATTGACTTGCTTCTCATAGTCTGTAAGAAGTGTATTGGAAATGAAGAAACTGTCCGAATGGCTTGTCAAGTTCTTCGTGTGATCACAGCAGCTGACGGTTTTCTTAAGGGAGTTTCATTATTGATAGATGATGGAACAAAACTCCTTCTTCAGAATAATCGCATATTTCAGCTACTGAATTCTGTGCTTCTTCAGTATGCACAGACTTCATCTGCTATTCTTCTTCACTGTCTTCTCATTGTTCTTTACATTCTGAAGCAAACTGCTCATTCTTCGGATTATCGTCGATCTGATTTGATTGACGAGATTCTTGATATGAACATCATTGCAACCGTTCATATCACACTTGAGAGACATCGAGAACCCCACTTATTACGTGTTGCTTTCATTCTCCTCTATGAACTATCTTCATTTCGAGATACCAATACTACTGACACAATAAATCGAATAATTCAGGAAATCCATCAATATGAGATCCTTCCACTGACAGTTTTGGTTATTCAATTCCTTTCAATTGAATCGGATACCCTAATTTCAGCATTGAATTTCCTTATCCTCTCCTGTCACAGAAATGAATCTCGTAAGCTCTTATATGAATGTGGTTGTGTTACCATTCTTGCCAAGTTCATTCAGATTCAAGGAGTTCCTTTTGATGTTCAAGTCCTTTGTATCGCACTTCTTTCTCGTCTCGCTTCTTTAGGTTTCAATTGTTTTTTTGATTGATGGATAGAATATTGTAGAGAAGTCATTCTTGCACATAACTGTCTCCCCGCGATTATAAGTTTGATGCAAAAAAATATGAAGGAGCCAGCTCTGATATTCTGTGGATTGGTGTGTCTGAATTATCTCTCCTTCCAGAGTAGGAATATCGCTTTTCATTTATAATAGATTATTCTGTGTGTACTCAGTTATATGAAGGAAATGCATTCTCTCTAATCGTGATGTGTTGTGTTTATTACGTGGAACAGAAAGATATTGGAATTGTGATTCAGTCACTTGGGAATATTTCTAATATCCTTGCTGTGAGTGTAAAGGAACATGTACAAGCAGGTAGTTATTAGGTTAACAAATGATTATTAGAACCTCTTGTTATGTCGTTGCTTTCAAATGATGTAGTTCAGTTACTTGACAAGCTAATTGTCATTTTCCAGAAGAATCCTCGAATTGTGTATCAGTGTGTATCTTCAATCAATTTACTCTCATTGACGAAGGAAGGAATGAAATATTTGGAGAATATGCGAGATTTGAAGGATAATCTGAATCAAGTCGTTGTCACTCCAACAAACAAGCCAGAGACAATTAAAATGGTGGTATCTATCTTGAAACGATTGGGATGTATTGTATCGGTATAGCGTGTTTGTTAGAATCAATAGAGAGGAAAAAAGAAATGCCCCTGCCGTGATTCGAACACGGGTTATCACGGCCACAACGTGATGTACTGACCAACTATACTACAGTGGCATCTGGTTTGGGTCTCTTATGTTCGTAAATAAAGGGCTTGTCTCTTCAGTCTTTTCCTTCCATAAAGGAAAAAGAAAGAGAAACGATTGATTCGTCTCATTAACTGGGTATTTCAGAGAAACTAGAAATACTGACATTCACATGACAATTGCATTTTGACGCTCTAACGAACGAATAAACACATCTAGAGAGTCATCAGGGACTTTGAGCATTTCACTTAGTCACGAGATTCACAACCAATAGGATTTAGGACCGTATTTCTCTCTCAGTATCAAGATCTTGACGATTTAAAGTAGACTATGAGCGCAGACATGCACTCGTTTGCTTCTCCAAGTAATGAGAATCCTAGTGAGAATCAACCGATTCCTCCCAATCGCCAACACTCTTACCATCGAATGGGGATCTCGGATCTTAGTCACCAGCTAGAGGCAACTAGTATGTGTTGCATGGAATCTGAGATGAATGGCTTTCATGTTGCATTAAGCAACAGACAATCAGCAAGTTCTTGTGATAATGGAAATTCTGGATCTGGCAGCAATAGTCATCTCTTTCGATCAATTAGATCAAATGACACTTCCCTTCCTACGCAAGAAGAAGAGCCTAGTGAAGAAATCGACGCTGAAGAAGAGTATATCCGAGACTTTGCAAAGCGTTGTGCTGAATTTCCAGGTCGGAAGCCTGTTCTTCTGAACATTCAAAACTCCATCCCTCATCAACAACGATCACAGTTCTCTATTATACTTGTTTGATGTTTTATGTTCGAATCTGATGCATAGAGCCAAGCTTTTGAGAAGCTGAACAGCAATGAACGAAATGAGGCAACTCTATCACCCGAATTGTATCAAGCACTACTAGCTGGAACATGCAAGAGTATTATGACTTCTTCTGGAACGTACCAATGATTGTTATGATGAATTGAAGACATATTGACACTGCTTCAGTACGAATCCCTGCAATTTCTCCCAATTACAAGAATGGTCATAATTGATATCAGTTCTAATCGATAGATCCCCAATTTCCTTCTTATCTTTTGTCGTTACCATGCTTTCGCTTCTTTTCCCTTTCCCAGATAGCAAAGATCATAAATCTATTTAAAGAAGTCTCGTTTGAGAAATATGAGTCTGATAGTTGTCAATCTCTGATTGTTTAGGATTCTTATCGATGAAAAACAATTCCAAGATAGTATGATTATTTTTATTGATGGAAAAGTACAGAGATTCATATTATCAGCAATCGATTCTAAACGTAGTTACTTTTCCTCTTATTTCATCATAGATTATCCATATGGCGTTCTCACTACTGGATCGGTATTTGGAGAAGGCAATCTGTTAGTTCCTGCTTATGCAACATCATCCTTGTTTTCATTGACTTGTGGTATGTATCTCCGTCTCACACAGGAAGACTATATGTCAATTCTATCTCTTGTAGAATGTATTGGTTATTCGTGATTATTAGGGCGAAGAATCGTTTGAAGAACCAGAACCTCTCGACTCTTGCATCAGCAGCTTGTTAGCGATGACTTCCTTCTCAGGTGGTGATGCACTGTACGATGTCCGTAGTGCAGAGATGACGAAGACATCAAATCGAAACACTCTTTCTGACTTTGCTTCTGTCTGTTATCTTGCTCATAGTCATTTGAAGTATTACTTCATTTCATTTCTGATCTAGGCACAACCCATCATATTTTCACCAATTTGAGCGGTTTGTATCCATCTTCAAGTCTTTGCGAACAGAACAGAATCGGGGTTATCAACTTTGTGACTCCATTCTGAAGGAGTACCAATTGCAGAGTGCCTCTATCTTCATCTCGAAAGAGAATTCGAGTATTGAACCTCTCGTTTATGCCGGACAAGAACCAGTTTCATTTCGATCAGAATTTAGTTATCACACTATTGTTGAGTAAGAGTTTTGTGATCATTCTGACTCTAGATCAAGAATTACTGAACATATGAATTTCATTATTCGGACTCAGGGTACTGTTATTGGTTTCCTCCATATTGCTAAATCGTCTAACAACTCGGAGACTTCTGTATTCCCTTCTGAGATGCGATGTATCTTGACAGAGGTTGCTAGTGCCTTGGGACCTTTTATTCCTGTGGGGATTCTTCATTCTTTTGATTCCTAGTTGATGCTCCCTGTGACATGTATTCAAGAGCTAAGCGATGATCAGTATCTCATGCTAAGTATTGATTCAATCACTCTCTCCCAATTTACAGCAAAACAAAGTCATTATAGCAATGTAGGACGTGTGAGCGGAGTCTGATTGACAGAATTCTATCAAATTTGCAGCATTCCAGAAAACAGTTTGTGTGACGGATTACAAGACTATGGTGATTCCAAACTGTGATTATTCAAATGTGAATGACACTCTACGATCTGTTTGTGAGAAGCGAATTCGAACTGCGATTCAATTGAATCGCTTGCATTTGTCCACAGTGTTTTATGTGAAACTCGTTTTAGGAGGTATTTCTGTTATTGGAATTATTCCTCTGTTTTCTGCCGATGTAGAATTAGTGTTGTATTCTTATTGTTAGGGAGTATTGAGAACAGGAAAGCAAAAAGTCTATTTGTATCCAGAGAACCAATTCCGATGGGGAATTGGTTGTGGTTGGGATATGAGAGTACAGTCTGTTGGCAGTGTAGGGATTAGCCTTCTGAATGAACCAGTTCGTTGGGTATTTCATCCAACAACAATAGAAGATAAACGTCCATTGAATGAGGATGATATTCAAGTACTGAATCATTTGCGTGATTTGAAGGAAGGGTTGGAGAGGGAATGAGTCATGATTCATAGAAACAGAATGACTGATGGAGAACGGTGGGCTGTATTGCGTTCGCCAGAGTTATTAAAGGAATGCAAGAATGCTTCTATTCGGTTATGTGAAGCTATGGAAGTAAGTAATGAAGAGATGAATCAGAAATAGTATACCAATCCTACGAATGTGTCACGTTGTTATTCAATATTCCCATCCTTCTTGAATTGTGATCAGTCCACAGAGACTTGTATTGAAGCACCCTCTTCTAGTCAACACTCCATTCGTATTGGTAAACTCCTCCTTCTTCTAGGTCATCGTAATCAAGATCCGTTTCTGCGTGAGATCGTATGTGAGACTCTCTATCAACAACTCAGTGAGGATGATTGGATTCTCTTCTGTCCTCAGCTAGTCCAGGCATTGAAGTGGGACGTCCATGAAGACAATGCTCTGATTCGTTTCATGTTTCTCCATGCTCTGCAAAGTCGTTCATTCGCTTATGTTCTGTACTGGGAACTTCAAGTTTATAACGATTTATCTCGTAATCTCTAGTCCAATAATAACAACCCAGTCTTCCATTCTCGCTTCAGTGGATACTTGGAGATTCTTCTTCAAATTACAGAGTCACTGAAACTGATTGTTGGATCTGAAGTATGCCTATTAGTGGAATTCCACTTAGTATCTACTTATTCGTCAACTTATGAATGTTGCTGAACAAATCAAAATGATCCCTGTACAAGATGATCGTAATGTATGTTCAGTGATTCATAATTATTATAAGGTTGCTCTCCTATCGCAGTTGAAGGCTCTATCATTCAGTACTCCCTTTTCATTGCCTCTGTATAGTGATATGCAATTAGCTGCTATTAATTGGAATCAATGTCGTGTGATGAACAGCAAGAAATTGCCACTATTTCTGTCCTTTGCAATTCATCAGCATTCACAAATGAATGTAATTCTTGGCGGAAATCTGTAGTTTATTTGGAATGCAGTGATTTCTAGGAATAAAGAAAGAGATACTTTGAACGTTCTAGTGAAGAAAGGAGATGACTTACGAAAAGATGAAATCATATCTGAGGTGATTCATCTATTGAGTGTCTTGTTAGAGGACTCAGGAACACCAAGTCACTTTCAGTTCTATTCGTGTTTGGCAACCAATACTGATGAAGGTCTAATTGAGATTGTGGATGATGCGGTGACAGTGGGCGATGTCTATAATGATGGAAAGGATAAGATAAGAGAGATTGAATAATGATTAGAGAAGCACACAATATTGAACAAGGTGAATACTGCGAAGCGAGTTCTCTTACACAACTTTGCTATTCAGGAATATCTAATCACTCATTCATCATTAAACACTCATTCTCTGATGACTCAACGTCGAATTCAAGCTGATCAGATGAGATTGGAAACACCTCGTATTCTGCAACCTTTGGAGGTAAAGCCGACTTATGAAGACAATTCGCTTGATCAAATGAACTATCGTTTTGCAGCCTCATTGGGTCAGTATCTGATGTTTGTCTATCTCTTTGGAATTGGAGATCGTCATAATGATAACATAATGTTGAATAATCGCGGTTATTTCCATATTGATTATGGTCATATCTTGGGACATTATAAGCATAAGTTAGGTATTGCAAGAGAGACACATTCGTTTCTTTTCACTCGAGCATACTATAATGCAATAGGTGGAGAATCTCATCCCAACTTCAAAGTGTTCATGGACAATGCAATGGCTTGTTATCGTGTTGTTAGAGAGAATGTGACTCTGTTCTATGCTCTCTTTGAATTGTTGCGTGAATCGGGCGTCGATGAGATTGTTGATGATAATGATACGTTGTTCTTAATTCGTGCATGTCGACTGGATTGTATGAAAGAAGAATAGAAATGATCCATAGTGAGTGAGGAAGAAGCAGAGAGCTTCTTGAAGAACGAGATCATCCGTGCTGTTAATAGTAAGCTTCCTATAATTAATGACTTCTTCCATGTCTTACGTCATGCTTGAATCAAGTTTGTTTGTTTTATATATTTAGTGGTTCTTTAATTATCATACCCAACTTTCTTTCTTCAAAAATGCCTTCTGAAAACAATATTAAGTGGGAGGGAATTCTCTCAGAATATCAACTGAAGGATCCTCTTAACTTGAGTGAGCGACCCGATGGTTCTTCAGTTAGCATATCTTTTGCTGGAAAGCATGCTTCAGAGTTCCTGTTTGCAACAGTACAAAATGGAAAACTCAATGGATCTGCTTTGATCAAGGATCGCTTACAAAGGCGTGTATTGAACTTTGTATTTGTAAATAATTCCATTTCTGGTCCATATGAGCTCTATAAAAATGGTTCTGTTGTCTCAAAAGGTACGTTTGTTGACTCACGAAGAAATGGAGAAGTTTGGGAGTATTTACATGGAAAGTTGTTGTTTCATGGATTCTATGATAATGATCGAAGAGATGGAGAGGGGGAGGAATATGATGAAACTGGGTTTCCAATATACAAAGGAATTTATAAAAAGGGCATTCGAGTTGTAGATCAGTATATAGTGACAGTCAATAAAGTTGATTATCTGTGTCAATACTGTTCGGAAACAAATTCTTTTCTTCGTGGCCAGTTTAATCCATCCACTCGTATTTTTGACGGTCTCTGTGTTGAAGTTGATGAATACAATCATCCCATTCGTTTGGTTCAGTATTCCTCTGGAAAGCAACTTCGTTTGATGAGATTGTTTTCAGATTCTTCAGTTGTTGAATATGATGTGAATGGAAGAGTCATCTATGAAGGTACATTTTTGTATGACCCCAAATTATGGTATCCCCGTGATGGTTATGGAGACGAATATTATGAAGGGAAGTTGGTGTATTCTGGTTGTTTTACAAATGGATTGAGGAATGGTCAAGGAACTGCTTATTATCTCGATCGTCATGTGTTGTTTAATGGTAATTGGAAAGAGGGTCGTGTGAATGGGAGTGGGGTATGTATTTGTCGAGATGGGTCTCTATTTGCTAATGGTGAATGGAACAATGGTGAATTAGTAATGGACATGGAGTTAATCTCATTTGATGAAGCTGTGAGAAATGATGATGAAATGTGCCAAGTGTTTTCCACTGTATTGTCATATCTCTTCAAAGAGGAGACGGTTCCTCGTTCAGGTTGTACACGTATCGATCCACTTGAAGACATTAAGATTGAAGAGATTTCTCCTTTGATGGAACTGAAATACGATGATGAGAATGAATGTGATGTGATAATGCTCAATAGAGGGTTGGAGAAACATATCTCAGAGAGACGAGAATCTATTATTGTTGAATTACGAAAGAGGAAAGTGAAACTGGAGAGTTATCATATTGAAGTTTGTGCAATTAGTGATAGTGAGTCCTCATCTGATGAGGCAGATGGAGGTCTGAAGGTGGTTCAGGACCTCTTATCACCAGAAGAGGTTCAGAGAGTCTTTGAGAGGTCATCATATCAAAAACAGGATTCAGAATACTCTGTGAATCCTTCCTGTGATGAAAATGTGGATAACTCCACAGTTCCTCAGATTGCCAAAGACATCTCTCCACCTCCTTTCCCTGATGTTCAGGTACCATCAACAGTCCAACAGAGTGATAAAACTCATGATATCAGCACAGCGATGAAGGATTCGATAAAAATCAGTTCTGAGTTGATGTCACCAAGTGGATCAAGTTCAACTCTACCTCCTAAGTCTCTTCCTGCTGATATTCATCTCTCTCCATTTCCCCAACCTTCTCAGCCTGTCCTGCCTCCTCTTCGTACTGATTCTCACATTCTTCCATTCCCTCAGCCTTCTCAGTCTCTTCCTACTGATTCCCAGGTCTCTCCACTTCCTCAATCCTTCAAATCATCTCCTTTGAATGAGTCTCCTACACCTCCATCTCGTCAGTCGCTCCCAAGTGACTCTGGTGTCACTCAACCATCCCTACCTTCTCTTCCTGCTGATTCTCCTGTCTCTCCATTCCCTCAGCTTTGTCAATCACTTCCTTCATCTCTTCCTAGTGATTCCGTAGCTCCTCAGATTCAGTCTCCTTTTCCTACTGTTTCTAGCGTCTCTCAATTCTTCAATTCGTCTGCTTTTCCTAATAACTCTCAACCTCCCCAAATCCTCTCACCATCATCTCTCAATTGTGATACTCAACTCTCTCAGTCATTCACATCACCCATACCAGATGAATTGCATCAATGCGAGAATCCCTCTCAATCTCTTATTCTTGATCACTCAGATGTTTCTCCTCTCTTCCCACAATCGCCATTCTCTTCAAACAAATCTTCAGAATCTCCAAGTGACAGCAATTCTCAGTCTTTGTTACGAAGTACTTCAGAGCGTCAGAACAGTTCTACTGAGACTGTATCGCTTCAACAGTCCTGCCCCTCCAATGATAGAGTTAATCTGAGTAACACTGAAGTTACACTTGTATGGGACGAGACCTGTCAGCTCTATTTCAAGGGTGTTCAATCCAGTACAGGCCTTCAAGGCAAAGGTCAGGTTCTGACTCCTGATCATCATATTCTACAAGACGGTATCTTTGCCAACAATGCTCTGAATGGACCTGGGAATGAATACTTCGCATATGAGACCACTTATGATGAGTATTCACTTGCTGGATTACCAATCCCAGAAGAGCCAGTTCTTCATCTGACTGGGAGTTTCATTGATGGTAAGTTAGAAGGAGAAGGAAAGGAATTTGGAATTGATGGAAATGTGGTTTATTCTGGATCATTCCATAAAGGTTTATATGAAGGAGAAGGTACTCTTTATGACAATGCGAATGAAGTCATTATTTCTGGAATTTTCAAAAATGGTAATATAAATGGAAAAGGAAAGAAAGTGACTTTTTTTGAACAATTGATTGAGGAAGGTGATTATCATGATGGTAAATTGAATGGGAAAGGAAGATGCTACTATCCAACTGGTCAAATTGAATATGAAGGAGAATTCAAAGATGGTAATCGATGTGGTTATGGTCAAATGTTTGATAATCAAGGTAGACTTGTTTATCAAGGAGAGTGGTTAAATGGAATTTGGAAAGGAGAAGGAATATATTATGACTATGATCACAATGTTCAAATGGAAGGAGAATTTGTGGAAAACCAATTAAATGGAGTTGGGTGCATTCGATCGATCTCAGATCAACAACTGCTATTTCAGGGAGTATTTCAGGATTCCATATTAACACGTGGTTGTGAGTATTCTCCTACCACACATCATGTGATTCGTGAAGGAACTTATACTCTAAATCACACTCGATTTGTAGGAAAGTTGTATCGCGAAAATGGTTCGTTGTGGATCGAATCCATCTTCGATCACGATACTCCGAATGGAGCTACCAAGCTTTACAATGAAAATGGAGACATTGAAATGGAAGGAGGAATGAAAGGAGGCATGTTTCATGGCTTCTGTATTCTTTACAATCCTGATGGAACGAAACAGATTGAATGTGAATATCAGAATGGAAAGGAAGAAGGAGAGAAAACTGAATTTGATCACGGTTATATACGATGGAATGGAATGATGAAGAATGGAAGTCGAGAAGGAGCTGGGAAGGAATATGATCCAAATGGACGTATCCAATTCAAAGGTGAATACCGCGGGAATAAGGCATTTGAAGGGACTGAAACAAAGTATATGTCTGTTGAGAAGGAACAATGGTGTTTTTGTCGAACCATTCACAATGGATCCTATTCTTCTGAACTTCTCATTTATGCTGTTGAAGACGAGTCACCACGGGAATTAGATCAATCTTGGCAATGTGTATATCAAGGAGGATGGATTCAAGATTCTTCTTCCAATGTGACATATGATGGAGAGTGGTTATTTGATGGCTCTGATATTCCATTGAAACATGGTCAAGGAGTGTTATATCTATCAGATGGACGTAGTGTACAAACTGAATGGAACCGCGATTTACCTGATTTAGAGAAGAGTACTGTATTTACAACAGAGAAACCAGGAACGAAACTCCGAAGAAGCCGGTACGTAGGCGGAATATTGTTAGAAATTTTCGAGTCATTACTGCATCCAGATCTGTGTTATCATGGGCAAGGAATCTTCTATTATGAAGATGATAGTTTCTTTATGGGAATCTGGGATAAGGGTCGTCTTCAAGATTATCAACCATTCATATATTGGAGTGATCGTACTGTGAAGTATGAAACACGTATTACACAGATGTCAACAGATGGCAGATTTGCTCATGAATTTATGCCTTCAAAACAAACACGATATCATCCTAAGAATTGGAATGGTTATGTTGAAGGAATGTTTTCTCAAGAGTACAACTGTATTCAGAATCCTGTCTATTACTATGATAATTTAGGTCATATGATATGTGGTCCTGCAAATGCTCAATACAGTATGAATCCTGATGGATATAATGTTGAATATGGGTATCCACGATTATGATGATTGTTTGTTGAAAACATATCATTTCGAATCAGTCTTCACTTCCTTAGTATCCTTCTTAGCAAACGGATTCCAAGAAGTCTTCTTCTTTGTTTCTTCTGGCGTAGAATCAGTCTTAGGAGGCTCTTTCACTTCTTCTTTAGCATCCTTCTTAGCAAACGGATTCCATGAAGTCTTCTTTGATTCCTCAGGTTTGGAATCAGTCTTTGGAGGTTCCTTCGCTATTCCTTGGGGTGACTCTTTGGGCTGATCTTTGACAGGTTCTTTTGCCTGGTCTTTAGGTGGCTCCTGAGGAGATTCCTTCTTAGAGAAGATATTCCATGAAGATTTCTTCTCTTCAGGCTTCGAAGCTACTCCAGTAACATTTCCGCTTGTCATTTCAACCTCTGTCTTTCCTTCCTCCTTTTTCAAAGGTCGTTTCCAACAACATTGCTTAGGAGGAGTATTCTTGCGAATATTCTCTTCTGTAATCTCTCTTCGATGCTGAATATACTTATAAACTGGAGTACTCCACAAGAAAAGAGTTATCAGATGACTTGCCACAATTGATGCAATTGGATGCCAACTTATGCGATGGAAAAGGCCACATAACAAGGTAAACCAACCACTCCTACATATTACTAACCTGTATCATCACATACGAACAACCTCCCAAAATCATCGGCCCAACATCTCCCGTAGGAAGTAACGCAATCTGGGCAAAACTTACTGAAACAATCGAAGTACTGAAAATGGAAGGGAAACTACCAAAGAAATCTTCAAAGAAAAGAGGACCCACAAAACCAATAATGCAACTACCCACAACACATAAAGTAACAGTGATACTCCTAACTGCCTTCATACAACACTTCTCTTTGTGCTTTTCACTGGGAGGAGGAATAATAGTACAAAGGAATACACCAATGTAAACACAACATGCCATAAGAATAATAGAATAGAGCCAAATATGAATGTAGATTTTGTTAAGAATAACTTGAAGATAGCCTAGAATAAATACGGCTACAAACCATGCCAAAAGGGCACCAATCATAGTAAGAATCATTGTTAACAATCCTGGAAGCTTCTTCTTATCACAATACTTTGGAATAATCTTCCACATGGGAAGGAAACACACATTTGTGGCAAACACTCCTAGGTTGTTATTAAGATCGGATACCCGTACCAATAGAACTGGCAAAAATAGAATCCGCCTGGTCATCTCTAGTCATATCCTCTTGAGTCAGCAGAACATAGGCAATCGGAACAATAACAGATGGGATAGAATCTGCTACTTCTGAAGCAATACCACCAAACTTTTCAATCAGGAGCATGACACCAAGAGCAATAAGAAGTCCAAGACCTCCAGTAAATAGAATCTTTATCCAATTCATTGGGGCCATCTGTTACGAAATAATAGTACTAATAATTAAATGGGCACTACTGTACGTATCGTTTTATTGATTATCAAGACAGTTATTACTAACGGTGCAGAATTCATATTATCCAACTCCTGTAAAATGGCTATTTTATCCAATTACTCACAAATCTTTCTGTTCTTTCCCCATTTTAGGTTGTAGTAATGTCTGTGACCTTTGAAATGATCCAGATCCATATTTTGTAACTGTAGACTCACTGAAGAG
>JABLTK010002026.1_pt1 | contig 26772 bp, 19 predicted proteins | sample 7160131 | NCBI WGS metagenome assembly JABLTK01 (sample SAMN14651221, study PRJNA627086) | human gut metagenome | isolation source: feces | host: Homo sapiens
AATAGGTCGGATATTCGCGGCTCGCGGTTGCATAAACCCGCCCATCTTCACCCAAAAGCGTTGCCTTGGACGAACTTCCGCCGAAATCGACGCCCAATAAATACTTCATATGCGATCCCTCTCAAACAGCCTTCCGCTGCGCACAGCACTTTTCTTTGAATATAAATTGCGGCGCAAGAAAATCTTACGCCGTCATATAAGTTTTTACAGCCGAGCATTCAGCATCACGAAAAGATCATAGTACTCGCAGCCATCCGGAACGGTTTCCCAAAGAACCATCGAACTCTGCGGGCAGGCGGCGATCAGCACGCGCGCATCCGTGCGAAGCAGATCATTCCAGCGGTTTTGAGCGATCTTTCCGTACAGATCCGGATACATGCAACTAAATACGGCGTTTCCGCAGCATTTTGCCAAGCGGCGGTTCTGCCACATTTCATGAATTTCGCAGCCCATTGCCGTAAGGATACTGCGGGCGGGCTGATGTTCGTCCAGATCCCGTGCAAGGCGACTTCCATCGTGATAACTGACGATCATGCTCTTTTTCGCGGGTACAAGCTTGCCGGATTCAATCAGTTCGTTCACGAAGGCGGTTGCGGTAACGATTTCAGGAAGTTCGATTCCCCATTCCTTGTATTCATGGAGCATCATCGCCGCATCATAGCTGTCCAACACGACGATTTTTTTCGCGCCGGTCACGGCAATCGCCCTGCCTGCATCGCACGCCAGCGCCCGTACATCCTCGACATATCCCAGCAGATCGCCCAGCGCAGAGCCGGACGCAGGTTCATTTTTCAGCACAGCAAAGCCGATATTCGCCTTTTTCAGAATCGACAGGAAAGCTTCCGCGATTTCAGGATGCTTATACCGCGCCGTTTCGCCGAGCCAGACCAACGTATCCGCGGTTTCAGGAATTCCAGTGAGATCTACTTTGCACGCTGTGCAGCCGAACATATTGCCAGTTTTTTCGATTTTGTCAATTACCTTCTGCACATGTGCAGGAACAATTCCCAGAACATTCGCCTGCGTGCGCCCTTCACGGATAAATACCAGCGGATCATAGCCGGTAACGCAATCGTTCGTACATGCGCCGCAAAGCAGGCACTCAAACATATTCGCAGCGCAATCCTTCTCCATGGGCATTCCACGTTCGATCATGCTGACATGCAATCCTCTGGCACGCGGAGTATTGGTTTCCTTGCCTGTGACCAGCTGCACGGGACAGAGATGGCGGCACATCCAACAGAAGCGACATGCGTCCGCGTTCTTTTTTGCTTTTTCAGTAAACATCTGCTTTTCCTCCCTTGCAGCCTTACAGACCGAGCTTGTACGGATTCAGGATTCCATTCGGATCCAGCGCTTTCTTTAAGCCCTGCGTAACCTGCATCGCCTGCCCGTACTGTTCCTTCATCAGGCGGCTGAGTTTCAGACCGATGCCATGATGATCATTGATCACACCGCCATTTTCCATCGCCGCGCGAACGCCTGCATTCCAGATGCGGTTGTGCAGTCGAATCGCCTCATCGGGATCCTCCGGAGGATTATCCAAAATGAATCGCGTGTAATTCATGCAGCCCCATTCATACCAATGGCTGGAATGCGATATATAGCGCACCTGCGGGAACTGTTCGTTAATGCTCTTCTTCATTGCCAGATAAATCTTTTCAATGTTGGCATAGGTAGCCACGGTATCCATCGTACCGAACATCTGCGGAATATCCATGATATGCCCCGGATAAAAGAAAGTAATGCGATTTTCAAACCACTTTTCGCCATATTCGCTGCCAAGATCCTGCGCGCCCCACTTATTGACGATTTCGAGCACGATCTCCATTTCGATATCGACGATACGTTCAATTCCCTCCAGCGTAAGGTTCATAAAGCAGCCTTTTTTCTCAAAACCCAGAACCTTTTTGATGATGGATATGGTTTCCGCCTCATCAAAGAAACGAAGGATCGATGGTTTCACCTTCTGCATAATATCGCGACCGGCCATGTAGCCCGAATGCATGTCCGGAAACAGAAACGCGCGGTGCTTACGGCATTCTGGCTGTTCGAACAGTTTAAACGTAGCCTTGGTGATTACGCCCAACGTACCTTCGGAGCCAATAAAAATCTGGTTCAGATCCGGTCCCGCCGCGTGCTTCGGTACGGGCAGCGTATTGATGATGTCTCCGTTAGGCAGAACAACCTCCATGCTGATGCACTGATCATCGATCTTGCCGTACTTGGTAGACAAAATTCCGATACCACGATGGCCCAGCGCACCGCCAATAGTGCCGCATGTAAGACAGGACGGAATGTGCATACAGGAATAGCCCTTTTCATTTGCGACCCATTCCAACTGCTGAAAAATCATACCGGCTTCAGCTGTGATGGTTCGGCTGACTTCATCAACTTCGATAATGTGATTCATTCGCTTCATATCCATCATGATGCCGCCCGCCATTGGCAAGGCGCCGCCCTGGGAACCGGAACCACCACCCCAGATATTCACCGGGATCTTATAGTAATTGGCAATCTTTAATATTTTACTGACTTCTTCCGTACATCCCGGACGAACGATCCAATCGGGCATAGGCGGCGTCTGACCGCGGTCTACCCACATTCGTCCTACCCAGAAATAATCGACGCCATAAGTCGCACGATCTGTAACGGATGTAGATACGTTTTCTACGCCCACCACATCTTCCAGTTCGCTGCGGACCATGTCGCTCATAAATGCCTTACGTTCCATGGTTTTATCTCCTTTATTCCGGAATGTATCGCCTACTTCTTCATGCCGATCACGCGCTTCGCCTGGAGAATGATTTCCTCTGCTGTCAATTTGAAGCGATTGCGTAGATAGTCCAACGATCCGACTTCACCAAACGCTTCCTTCACCGCGACGCATCCCACGGGCACCGGTAGATTTTCACTCAACAGTGCGGTAACGGCGGAATGCAGACCGCCGATCATATTATGATTTTCACAGCTGACAACTGCGCCCGTTCGCTTTGCGAACTCGATCAGGAGCGCTTCATCCAACGGTTTTACCGTAAACATATCGATTACGGCGGCAGAAATGCCTTCCTTCTCCAGCATCAGCGATGCCTTCATCGCCTCTGCAACCATGATGCCGCAGGCGACAAGCGTAACATCGCAGCCATCGCGAAGTACGAGCGCCTTGCCGATTTCGAACTTCTCGCCGGGCGCATAGAGCGCCACAGTGGGCTTACGCGTCAGGCGCACATACTTCAATCCGGGATAATCGAAGCACTGATCCAGAACGCTCTCGCACATGGATGTATCCGAAATATCGATCACAGTCGCGCCGGGAATCGCACGATAGAGCGCCATATCCTCAAAGGGCATATGCGTTCCGCCGTTGTAGACGGCAGTGATGCCTGGATCAGAGCCCATAATTGTAATATCGTTCTTTGCATATCCACCGGACAGGAACGCCTGATCAAAGCAGCGGCGCGATGCAAAGGTACCAAAGGAATGTATGACGGGCTTAAAGCCCATTGATGCCATGCCGCAGGCAATGCCCACCATGTTCTGTTCCGCGATACCGCAGTTGATCGCACGCAGAGGATGTTGCCTGGCATAACTGCCCATGCCAATGCAACTCATCAAATCGGCATCCAGATAGACGGCGTCCGTATCGCGATCCAAACGGCTCTTCAACGTATTATTGATAACATCCTTCATCAGGCGGCTATCGATTTGTCCGTTATAAATTACCTTCATGCTCCCGCCGCCTCCAATTCCTTCAATTGATTCTCAAGATCCGCAATCCATCGCCTGCACTTTTCCTTATTTACGGTTACATGATGATTGAATTCGGTGTTTTCAACCTCTGGAACGCCTGCACCCTTGATCGTATCCAGAATGATTGCATGCGGTTTCCCCGGTCTGGTAAACGCGGCTTCAATCGCGGCAAGAATTACATTGGTATCGTTGCCCTTACAATCGACGGCATCAAAACCGAACGCTTCAAATTTAGCGCGGATATCGCCCGTATCCAGAATATCCTTCACTGTTCCGTCTAACTGTTTTTTATTGTTGTCAACGAAGAAAATCATATTGTCCAGATGATGCGCGGATGCAAACATCGCTGCTTCCCATACCTGACCTTCCCCCAGTTCGCCATCGCCCAGAATGACAAATGTATGGCTTGTGCGTTCACAGATACGATCTGCCAGTGCGATGCCTACCGCCAGAGAAGCACCCTGTCCCAGTGATCCGGTGGTCATATCGATGCCCGGCGTTTTATTATGATCACAGTGGCTGGGAAAATCGGTTCCGCCCTGATTCAGCGTCAGCGTTCTTTCAAAAGGGTAGAATCCCTCAATCGCGAGCGCAGCATAAATTGCCGGACCCGCATGACCTTTGGAACTGACGAGTTTGTCGCGATCCGCCCATTTCGGGTTCTTCGGATCATACTTCATAACCTTTCCATACAGAACCGCCAGCAAATCGCAGATGCTCAGCGATCCGCCCACGTGCCCGAAGCCAAGATTTTCAAATTCCTTCAATGTGGATATGCGAATCCGCAGCGCCAGTTTTTTTAATTCATTGCAAGCCATGCTTTCTCCCTCCGGCGCTACTGCTTCTTTACCATGTTTTCCACGGCGCTGACCCATGCGTGCGCGGGATCATTGCTGCGATAGAAACCCTGATGTTCGCCAGCCATCAGCCACAGGAAATAGGTGTTGTAACCCGGCGCGCCGACAGTTGTATGGTAGCCCTTCGGGAATTCAACCAGTTCATCCTGCTTTACGCGGTATGCCACATCAATTTCGCCATCAGCAGTATACAGACACTGGACGCCAAACCCCTGGCAGGGATCGAACAGGAAATAATAAATCTCCTCCAGCACGCCCTCGCTCGGCATATTGTCTACATCATGCTTGTGCGGCGGAAAGCCTGCCCAGTTGCCGGGTGTGATATAGGCTTCGCCAATGGTGAGCTTCGTTGCGTTGGTCGCAGCATCGATGATGAAGCTGGTATCGCGCTCCCACGGCTTAACGCCGAGGCGCATAACCTTTACATCGTTCTGGCGAATGACCTGCGGCTGGCTGTCCTTCGTAACCGGCGTTCCGCATACGGCGATCTTCACATTCCAGGGGCTGAAAATCTTCACAGCCGTATTGCGAGGCGCATAAAAAGCTTCCGCTTTGGGGCTTGCAAATACGTTGGTACGAACACCGACGGAACCGTAGTCTTCGCCGTTTGCGGTAAAATTCGCCTTGCCGTTCAACAGGATAAAGGCGACTTCGCGATCCTTCGTTTCAAAATCGATGGATTCGTTCGTTCCAAGTTCAATAATGCCAAATTCCAGATCCTTCAGCGAGCATTTGCCAATTTCACAGATCGGGGTATAGCCCTTTGCGGGCGCATAGGTTTTCTTATAATTAATGTTCATTATTATCATCCTCCGTCAGATTTGCAGTATCAGTACTTCGTTGTTCCCAGCGCCTTTTCCAGCTTATGGAATCCGGCGACTGCATCCGGTTTCTTCATGGCAATCATGGTATACAGCGTATCTACAATCGCCATCTGTGCGATACGGCTGGAAAGAGCCACAACGCGATATTTGCTTTCAGAAGCGGATGTGCACAGATGAATATCCGCCATATCGTACAGCGGGGATCTGCCCACGTTGGTAAGCGATATAACCGTTGCACCGTTTTGCTTTGCAATCTTAGCCGCATTGATCACATCCATCGTGGAACCTGAATAGCTGATGGCAAACATCACATCACCCGGCTTCAGGAATGTTGCTGAGATAATGTCCATATGAACATCGCTGCGCATTACGGCATTCAAGCCCAAACGCATCAGCTTGTGTTCCAGATCCTGCGCAATCGCATGAGAGTTTCCCAAGCCCAGCACATGGATCGTTCTTGCGTTCAGCAGCGCCTCCATCGCGCGAAGCAGTTCATTCATATCGATATTGTTGCGCGTATACTCCAGCGCCTGACGTTCGGTATTGAACACCTTATCAAGTATGGTCGCCGGATTATCATCGAATGAAAGCTCTTCGTTGATGCTCTGCATGGGCGTAACAATTTCCTGTGCAAGCGTGATCTTCAGATCCTGATAGTTCCCGCTGCCGATGCGCTGGCAGGTACGGATCACTGTCGCATTGCTCACTTCGGCAATGTCCGCCAATTCTGAAACGGTCATATGAATCACTTCATCCGGATTGTTTACGATGTACTCGGCAACCCTGTGCTCCGCCTTGCTCATGTGACCCATCATCGCCTTGATCTTTACGATCTGTGCCGTTTCACGAATTGTCTGCTTCATAATTGTGTTCTCCTTCTCCTGTTGAAATTTTCCACCATTTTAACTATAATCAAATTCTGACGTATTGCAACAGCAGAAACATTTAGTTTATTACCATTCAGAGCTAAAACACCACACATCCCTTTAAAAAGCTCAGATCGGATGTCGCCATGCACTCAAATCCTTTGTGCGCATCCTCCAGTGCAAATTCATGGGTAATGATCTGATCCAGCGGCAGGATTCCCTTATCGTATGCCCACACGCCCTGTTCCATATCTTCTTCGACGTTCATGGAGTACCACGGATGCGCGGAGATGATTTCGGGGGACTTAAACATGAAATCATAGCCCAATTTCGGGTTCCATGTTTCCGGCTTGCCGTAGAGCGATGGAATCAGAATGCGTCCGCGTCCCTGATAGCCAAAGTAGTCGGCGTTACGCACGATTGCAGCGGCCGAAGACAGTCCCTTAAGGCTGCCGGTGATTTCAACCACTACATCCATTCCGTGATTTTTGGTCAGATCATATACTTCCTGATCCAGATCCTGCGTTTTGGGGCAGATGGTGTAAGTTGCGCCATATTTGCGCGCCAGTTCCAAACGCTCCGGAACGAGATCAATCGCCACCAGTTCGCGGCAACCGGAGCGGCTCAGCCCCGCAATGGTCATCAGACCCATCATGCCGCAGCCAATCACGGCGACATAATCGCCGAAGTTAACTTTTGCCGCCTTTACAATATTCACGATACAACCTAAAGGCTCCACAAGGCAGTGCTTTACATCGCGCGTACCCTTCGGAATCGGAAACATGATATTTTCGTTCGCAACGATGTAATCGCCGAATGCACCCGTCTTCGCGCCGCCGCAGAGATCGCCTGGCTTGAATTTCTTTACATTCCTGCCAACCTCCAGCACTTCGCCGACGGGTTCATGCCCGATCGCCGCGGGGTATTCCACTTTTTCCGCCATCGTACGGTTTCCCTGACGATTTACGCCCTTTGCACTGACGCCCAGATACATCGGAATATCGGAATGACACAGTCCGGAGGAAATCATCTTCACCAGTATCTGGTCATCGCCCAGTACCGGTACTTCTTCTTCCATGATTTCTAGCTGTCTGGGGCCGGTAAGATAAATCATTCTCGTTTTCATCTGTCTTCTCCTTATTCACCCCAGGGGCCTACATAGCCGCGCAGCGACTGGCGGCTGGCTTCCACATCTTCCTCGCTCGGCACGATGCCATAGCAAAAATTGAACAATTCCTTCGCCTGTGCCAGCAGCATATCCATGCCATACGTACGAATCAGCCCCAGTTCCTTAGCGCGGCGCAGCACCTTGGTTTCCGGCGGATTACCCACGACATCCAGCACGGAACAGGTAGACGGGAGACGATCCATGAAGCCCAGATATTTATGGTCATGATTGAAGCCACCCATGCCGAGAGGCGTGCACTGCAAAAACAGTTCAGAATTCTCCGCCGCCTTATCCAGGTTCTCCGGCGTCAGCAGCATGGTTTCCACTTCCAACGCTGTATTATCACGCGCAATTTTTGCAACATATTCCGCTTCTTCCATACTGATATTTACGACGCGCGCCTTTCTGACGCCAGCTTCCGCCAAATTGCATAGAATCGGGCCTACAATGTTGCCTGCACCCATAACCAACGCTTCCTTACCATCGAATTCGGTGCCATGCGCCTTCATCGCATTGATCGCGCCCTTTGCCTCGGTTCCGGTCCCGATCATGCGGCCATTCTCGTCCACCTTGACGATACAAACGCAGTCGAACAGTTTTGCCGTTCCAACCACTTCATCCAGATAAGGAATGATCGCATGCTTATGCGGCATGGTTACGATGAAGTGACGAATGTCCAGCGTCTTTACTACCTGCAGGAAATCTTCCATATGTCCCTTCGGGATCTCAACAGGCATACACAGCTCGTTGATGCCAAACCGTTCAAGCAACGGATTGTAAACATAAGGAGCAGCGATGGAGCCGAGCGGATAACCAATCTGCGGAAAAATACGGGTGTCTTTGTTTGCCTTAATGTTTGTATACATAAGCTTACCTCCTGTTGCAATGATTAACTGCGCTTTGCATTCAGACGACGTTCGCGGCTTCTATTGATGTAGAAGTTAAAAACCATAAAGATGATCAGAAGTCCACCGTAAACCAACTTATTATAGTAGGAATTGATATTGTGGAACAGGCTCATTCCCGATGAAATCAGCTGCATGATAAACGTTGCAATGACAACGCCTTCTACTCTTCCACTGCCGCCGGAAGGGTTGATGCCGCCGATCATGCAGATCAGAATACCCATCAGTGAATACGTTACGCCGTTGGAGGCGTTCACCGAATTGAAGCGCGCCATCATAATCAGTCCGCCCAGCACGCTCATTACCGCCGAAATCATGTAGGACTTGTAGACAATCGCGCCTTCGTTGATTCCGGCAAAGCGGGACGCCTTGCTGTTGGCACCGGACAGATAAAGCCTGAGCCCGAACTTTGTTTTATACAGCAGGAAGCCCAGGAACAGCGCGCACAGCACATACAGCATCAGCGAAATCGGAATGATGCCCACCTTCAGCGTAAGCGTCTTATAGAACACCCGCGGAAGCTTGCTGATGGTCGTACCCTTGGTCAGGATAACACCGATTCCACTATACAGCGTGCCTGTACCGATGGTAGCCACAAAGGACGGCAGTTCCAGATTGTGAATCAAAAAGGCATTAAACAAACCACACAACAAACCGACTGCAAGCGCCAGAGCCAATACGACGAACATCGCCCATACCGCAGGGAAGCCTGCAACATCATCACTGACACTGTTCTTCATATAGAGCGCGGCAATAATTGCGGACAGGTCCGCCGTTCCGACCACAGAAAGGTCGATTCGCGCGGAGATACGCGTGATCATAATGCCGAGCGCAATGATGCCATATTCCGGCATCTGCATCAACATATTGGCGATCATTTTCGGCTTGAAAATCACCCAGTTTTTGGAAAAGCCAAAGAACAATATGGCAATGGTCAGCAGGATGAGCAGCCGCAGCATATCGGGATTGATGCGAAATGAAGCTTTCTTCTTATCCATGGCTTACGGCCTCCTCTGCATCGTCCGCTACAATGCGCCGGACTCGCTTTTTCCTTTCAAGCTTAATCTGTACCGCCGTGATGCCGATACCCAATACGATCGCCAGCCCCGTGGCCGCATTCGCCCAGTAAGCCGACAAGCCCAGAAGCAACAGGCTGTTATCCAATATCGTAAGGAAAACCGTTCCCAGCAGTGCCCCGCCAATCGTTCCAACGCCGCCCGTAATGCGAACGCCGCCCAGTACAACGCCGGCAATAATCGTCATTTCCATACCACTTTCAAATGTTACCTGCAATACACGATTCATAAACGCGCGGTTGTAACCGCACACGCCCGCCAGACCTCCGGCAAAGGCATAGGTAAAGATCTGAAGGAACAGTACATTATATCCAACTCGACTCGCCGATTCTACGTTGCCGCCGATCGCATAGATACCGCGTCCGATCATCGTCTTGTTCATCAGCAGCCATGTGATAATGGCAAGAATAATCACCGCGATTCCCAACGTGGGAAAGCTGGAGGAAATGCCGGTTTCCGCATTTGTCGCCGTAATCAAGTAGGTCTGCGCCCATTTGATCATGGAATCCGGCAGCGGATAGGTAATGCAATCCAGAGGGCCGAACAGGATACCCCAGAACAGATTCTGGGTGCCCAACGTTACAATCAGCGGCGGAAGCTTGAAGCAGCCGATCAACAAACCATTTATTGAACCCAGCAGAACGCCGATCACGAAACACAGAATATAGCCCAGCGGGATATTCTCCTGAAACGCCGCATTGTTGATCTGCCACACAAGCACCAGATAAGAGGCGATTGACGAAATGCCCAGAAAGGACAAATCAATGCCGCCCGCAATAATCACCATGTAAGTCCCCAGCGCAAACGTGCACGAGGTAATACAGGCACGGAGAATATCTACCAGATTGTTGGAATCGAAAAACTGGCCGCTGGTCACCTGAATCAATAGTCCCAACAGCACGATCGCAGCCAGAATAAAGAATTCATGGCTCTTCAGCTTTGCTTTTAGAATCTTTTGCATTGTATCGTCCTCCGATCAGGCATTCAGCACGTTGTTGACGTCTTCTTCTGTTACATCCGCGCTGATCAGTTCACGAATTACCCGCCCATTGCGCATGACCAGCACCCGATCCGAACACGCCAGCACTTCGGGAATATCATCCGATATTACAATGATGGACATGCCCTTATCCGCAAACTGAATCAGCATCTGGTGCAGATCATACTTTGCTCCGATATCTACGCCCACGGTCGGACCGTTCAGAATAAAAATCTTCGGTTCGATTGCCAACCACCTTGCCAGAATTACCTTCTGCTGATTTCCGCCGGAAAGCGCGGAAACCGGCAGTGCATAGTTTTTGGTATTCAGACTCATCTGGGTCAGCCATTTTTCGCCCTCCTCGCGCGCCGAAGCGTAATCAATCATGTTCAGCGCTTTGGAATGCGCGTCAATATTCGTAATAATACTGTTATCCATAATCGATCTGCGCAGGAACAATCCCTGTGTCAGACGGTCTTCCGGAACATATCCAACGCCATGTTTCATGCCGTCCTGTACACTGTGAATCTTTACCGGCTTGCCCTCAATGAAAACCTCCCCCTGATCGGCGGGCTTCAATCCGAACAGCGCTTCCGCTACTTCCGTGCGACCGGAACCAAGGAATCCGGTAATTGCCAGGATTTCACCTCGATGCACAGAAAAGGAAACATCCGAAAAGCAATTCCGTCTGCCGAGCTTCTGCACATCCAGTACCACTTCGCCGCTGATTTCGCGGCGGGTTTTCTGGTTGTTGAACCGCCTGCCGGTCATATAATAGGAAAAATCCTCACTGGTAAGGTCTTTTACCTGGCCATCGGCGATCTTCTGTCCATTGCGAAGAATCGTATAATTTTCAGAAATCGAGAATACCTCATCTATTTTATGGGAAACAAAAAGAATCGTAACGCCCCTGCTTTTCAGCGTTTCAACGATGGAAAACAGGCGAATAACTTCATTGTGGGTCAGGGCAGTGGTCGGCTCATCCATGACGATCAATTTCGCATCATGATGCAGCGCGCGCGCCAGTGCCACAAGCTGCTTGTCTGCAACAGAAAGCAGTTCTACCCTCGCATCCGGATCAACGTCAAACCCTAGCCGATCCATCGCACGCTTCGCGATCTGGGTAATCCGCTTTTTGCTGACGAATTTTTTGCCGGTCATAATTTCCGAACTGACGGCGATATTTTCTCGGACGGTCAGATTCGGAAAAATGGAAAAATCCTGATAGATAACCTGAATACCTTCGCGTATCGCGTCAATTGCGGACAGTTTCCTGTATGTTTTACCATTGATCTCAATCTCGCCGCCATCCGCCTGATATACGCCGGACAATATCTTAATCAATGTTGATTTACCACTGCCGTTTTCTCCGGCCAGCGCATGTACTTCGCCTGGGTACAGAACCAGATCAACATTCTTGAGTGCATGAACGCCGCCGAATGACTTTTCAATGCCTTTCAACCGAATGAAGGGTTCTCCTCGCATGTTCTCCAAGAGGTACACCACCTTTTAAATTATGCCACGATGCCTTTTGCAAACCATCGTGGCATTTAATCACGTCATTTTTTCTGCTAACCGGCGAACGGCTGACAATTAGAAGAAAGATTTTTCGTAATTGTCAACGGTAAATTCGTTGATATCCTTGCCGACGATCACATTGCCATTCATGGTTACGGATTCATAGCCCATGCCCAGGTTGGTACCCTCGGTGATTTCTACGCCCTGGCACGCCAGCAATGCCGCGGAGCAGCACGCATATGCAGCGTTGGCGGGATCCCAGGTAATGGAGGTTTTCAGCACGCCGCTGTCCAGATACTGCTTAACATTGGATGGAATGCCCAAACCGGAAACCAGAACCTTGCCCGTAAGCCCGGCTTCTTCAATCGCGTTGCAAATTCCGGGCAGGTCGGCAGAAGAAGCACCTACGATACCCAAGATTTCCGGATCAGCCTTAATCAGTTCCTTCGCCATTGCATATGCGCCGTCGATGGTTTCGCCGGATTCAACGCGCTCGCCCACATTCAGCGTGGTATTCTCGCGCGCCCATGCCTCGCCGGCATCCGCCCACTCGTTGTGAGAGCCATTGGTAAATACACCAACCATGTAATACACGTTGCCCTGTGCTTCCGTGCCATATACTTCATAAATCCATTCGACCAGCAGGCGCATTGCCGTTTCGCCGAATTCCTTATTCTTCATCGCTTCGATGTCATAATCCATCTCGGTGCAGCTGGATGCTTCGTGCGTGATGACCTTGATGCCCGCTTCACGCGCTTCCTGCAGGGTAGGCTCCATGGCCGCGATGTCAAGCGGAACGACGATAATCGCGTCCACTTCCTGTGCGATGTAGTTCTGTACAACGGCGATTTGCGATGCCGAATCTACGGTTTCCGGTCCGTCATAGATCACAGTTACATTGGCATGTTCATCCTGGAAACGCGTTACGCCGGCGCCTTGGCGCTGACCCCAATTGCTGGTTGCATTCTTTGCAATGAATGCAATAACGTACTCTTCCTCCGCCAAAGAGAAAGAACCGACCGCGAATGCCAATACGAGTGCCAGAACAAGAGCTAATACTTTGCGCATTTAGAATACCTCCTTGTATTTCTTTCGATCGGTATACGCCAACCGATCCGCTTGGGTAAACAATAACATTTATTTCGGAATTTGTCAATAGTTTTTGAAACATTTTTTCATGATGAATGTATGCACATCACAAACATGTTATTTGTTCATTTTAATCGGATTTTCATTATTCGTTTTAGATATACAATTCGAGTTTTTGTAAATATTCAGTTATTTGCGAAATGCAGTGACTGTACATGCATTTCTTTTCAAATCGCCTATCGTGAAACAATTGTTCAAACAGTAAGAACGGCTGACGAAATATTGTACAACAAATTTGACTTTTCAACGCCGATGCATTCAAAAATACGGTGACAAAAACACAATCATGTGAATAATATAATTGTGTTAATTGGTCGAAACATGCACTCGCCAAGCGAGCCAAATCTCAATTGCTTCCATGGATTCCTCTACGGACACGACGATGCCGTGCTGCGCGTGAATCGGAGAAAGAGAACCGCAGAAATCAGGCTGGAGATCGATCAGCTGGCATTTTAGATTGGATATACAGATGAGCAACGCATGAAGGGAAAACGATACGATGGCGCGACTTGAGGATATCACCGCTGGGTGTATGGTGCAGGGAATACATCCCAACGAATCCGTATCTGTCGTTTCTACGAAATGGTACGGGACCGCATCCATGGAGGTTTTCTATAAAACGAATCAAGGACATACGGGTTCGCAGATTGTATACCGCGACGATGAGCCTTCTTTAACCTTGCTGGAAAAGAGCCTGCCATGGAGCTTTGACGTGGACGGCAATCAGCTCCGTCTGGTTTCGGAGGCCTATCGCATTCATCTGGCGCATCTGTTCGACCCTTATCTGGCCGTCCACACCTCCGCCATTGAGCCACTGCCGCATCAGATTTCGGCTGTCTATGAGGAAATGCTGCCCCGGCTGCCTTTGCGCTATGTTTTGGCCGACGATCCGGGCGCGGGCAAAACCATCATGACGGGCCTGCTCCTGAAGGAGCTGATCATCCGCGGTGATCTGAAGCGCTGTATGATCGTTTCACCGGGCAATCTGGCTGAGCAATGGCAGGACGAGCTCTATCAGAAATTCCATCTGCGCTTTGAAATTCTGACCAATGACCGCCTGGAAGCCTCCGTAACGGGAAATATTTTCAACGAAGTAAATTTCTGCATTGCCCGTCTGGACAAGCTCTCGCGCAATCAGGAGCTGCAGGACAAGCTCCGCGCAACGGATTGGGACTTGATCGTCTGCGACGAAGCGCACAAAATGTCCGCCACCATGTGGGGCGGTGAAATTAAATATACCAAGCGATACCAGCTCGGCCGAATGCTTTCCGGGATCACCCGCCATTTCCTGCTGCTGACAGCCACGCCGCATAACGGCAAGGAAGAGGATTTCCAACTGTTCATGTCCCTCGTTGACCCGGATCGCTTTGAAGGGGCCTGTCGGACGAGCAATCAGAGCATAGACGTTTCCGACGTCATGCGCCGACTGGTGAAGGAGGATCTGCTCAAATTCGATGGCACCCCGCTGTTCCCGGAGCGCATTGCCTACACGGTCAATTATGATCTTTCCCCCATGGAAGCGCAGCTGTATGCCGCCGTCACCGCCTATGTGCAGGAGGAATTCAATCGCGCCGATCATCTGGACGGTTCCCATCGCTCCTCCGTCGGCTTCGCATTGACCATACTTCAGCGCCGCCTTGCCTCCTCGCCGGAGGCGATCTACCAATCGCTTCATCGCCGACGCGAGCGTCTGGAAGCGCGTTTGGCGGAAGAAAAGCTTGGCAAGCGCGCCGCGGATATGCCCTGGCAATTCAGCATTCCCGAAGATCAGGATGATATGGACGATCTTCCGGCAGACGAATTGGAAGAAAAGGAAGAAACGGTTGCCGATCAGGCGTCCGCCGCCACAACCATTTCGGAACTGCAGGCGGAAATTGATATTCTTCGCAATCTGGAGGCCATGGCGAATCAGGTTCGCACCAGCGGAACAGACCGGAAGTGGGATGAACTTTCCTCCATTTTGCAGGACAATGATCTGATGAAGGACGCCGACGGCAATCGCGAAAAGCTGATCATTTTTACGGAACATCGCGATACGCTGAACTATCTCGCCCAGAAGATCCGCACGCTCTTCGGGCGCGATGAAATGGTCGTGACCATCCACGGCGGAATGCTGCGCGACGATCGCCGCAAGGTGGAAACCCTGTTCAAGCAGGATAAGGACGTACGCATACTGATCGCCACCGACGCAGCCGGTGAAGGCATCAACCTTCAGCGCGCGCATCTGATGGTCAACTACGACCTGCCATGGAATCCAAACCGCCTCGAGCAGCGCTTCGGCCGCATCCATCGTATCGGCCAGACGGAGGTCTGCCATCTATGGAATCTGGTTTCCAAGGAGACCCGCGAAGGCGCCGTCTATCAGCGGCTCTTCGAAAAGCTGGAGGAAGAGCGCAACGCTCTCGGTGGAAAGGTCTTTGACATTCTCGGCAAGGTATCTTTCGAAAATAAGAGCCTGCGCGATCTGCTGATCGAGGCCATCCGCTACGGCAATTCCCCTGAGACACGGGCAAAACTCTATCAGGTGGTGGACAAATCCATGAACCGCGACGCGCTGCGCAATTTGCTGGAAGAGCGCGCGCTGACCGAGGATACCATGGACGTCCACAAGGTCATGGCCATTCGCGAGGAAATGGAGCGCATGGAAGCCCATAAGCTCCAGCCCCATTTCATCGAAGCCTTCTTTCTGGAGGCATTTCGTTCCCTGGGCGGCAGTATTCGCAAACGCGAAGAAGGCCGCTATGAAATCATAAACGTGCCCTATCGAGTGCGCTCCCGAGACCAGATCATCGGCTTCGGCGTTCCCGTCGCCGCCCGCTATGAGCGCGTGTGCTTTGACAAGCAGTATTGCAATGTACAGGGGCAGCCCATCGCCGATCAGCTTTGTCCCGGCCATCCGCTCATGGAAGCGGTCATCGACCTGATCCGCGAGCAGAACGCCAACGTACTGAAGCGCGGCAGCATCCTGATCGACGAAAACGATCCCGGCGAAAATGCACGCCTATTGTTCTATATCGAGAACGCCATTCAGGACGGTCACATTCTGCCGGACGGCTCCCGGCGCGTGATCAGCAAAACGCTTCAGTTCGTGGAAATGGACGAATACGGGAATGCACGCAGCGCGGGCTACGCGCCGTATCTGGATTATCGCCCGGCCGATGAAAACGAGCAGAGCGCAATCCACGCCTTCGCCCAAACGCAGGCATGGCTCACCAGCGGCGTAGAGGATCGCGCGCTGGAATATGCCATTGCGAATATCGTGCCCGGCTATTATCAGGAAGTCCGGGCGCACAAGCAGAAGATGGCGGATAAGGTGGCCAAGGCCGTCAAGGATCGCCTGACCTGCGAAATCCAGTATTGGGATATGCGCGCCATTGACCTTAAAGAAAAAGAGGCCGCGGGCAAGCCCAACGCCAAGCTCAACAGCGTCAATGCCCAGCGGCGCGCGGACGAATTGCAGGCGCGTATGCAGAAGCGCCTGGCAGAGCTGGAGCAGGAAAAGAAGGTATCGCCCAAGCCGCCGGTCATCGCGGGCGGCGCGCTCATCATTCCGATGGGCCTTCGAAACAGATTGCTTGGCATTCCGAATGCGGGAAGCCTTTTCGGGAAGGATCGCGCGGCCATCGAACGGGCGGCCATGAACGCCGTCCTGCGGCGCGAATCGGAACGCGGTTTTGCACCACGCGACGTAAGCAGCCAGAACGTCGGCTACGACATTGAATCAACCATTCCCGTGCCGCAGCGCCATGGCGGGCCGTGCCTGCGCTTCATCGAAGTAAAAGGGCGGCAAAAGGGCTCGGCAACCGTCACCGTCACGCGCAACGAAATCCTGACCGCGCTCAACAAGCCGGACGAATTCATCCTCGCCATCGTCGAGGTGGACGGAAGCCAGACGCATACGCTCTATCTGCGCAGGCCCTTCCGCGCCGCGCCCGATACCGGCGCCTGCAGCGTCAATTACGCCATTGCCGATCTCATGCAAATCGGCAGTATTGAAGAATAAGCAGCAAAATACGAAAAGGGGTTCAGCCTTATGCCACTCAAGAAGAAGCTCATCGAAGTCGCCCTGCCATTGGAAGCGATCAACGCGGAATCTGCCCGCGAGAAGTCCATTCGCCACGGCCATCCCAGCACGTTGCATCTATGGTGGGCAAGGCGACCCCTGGCCACGGCTCGCGCCGTCATCTGGTCATCGCTGGTGGACGATCCCTCCAGCCATCCGGAGCAGTTTCCCACCGAGGAAGCCCAGCAGCAGGAGCGCAAGCGCCTGTTTGACATCCTGACGCGCCTGGTGAAATGGGAGAACAGCAATGACGAAGGCATTCTGGCGGAAGCCAAGGCTGAGATCATGAAATCCACGGACAACAACCCTCCGGCCCTGCTGGATCCCTTCGCGGGCGGCGGTGCGATTCCGCTGGAGGCCCAGCGCCTGGGTCTGGAAGCGCACGCCCACGACTTGAACCCCGTGGCCGTGATGATTAACAAGGCCATGATCGAAATCCCGCCGAAATTTGCCAATATGCGCCCCGTAAACCCGGAAAGCCGCGGTCATCTGGGCGGTTCTGCCGCACCCAAGGGCGCTGCAGGCCTGGCGGAGGATGTGCGCTATTACGGCGAATGGATGAAGCAGGAGGCTTATAAGCGCATCGGCCATCTGTATCCGAAGGTCAAGGTTCCGCAGACCCAGGGCGGCGGCGAAGCCACCGTCATTGCGTGGATTTGGGCGAGAACGGTCAAATGCCCGAACCCGGCGTGTGGGTGTGAGATGCCGCTGGCGAGCAGCTTTGTTCTTTCAAAGAAAAAGGGAAAAGAAGCGTATATTGAACCAGATGTAACTGAAACCAAAATCACCTATGAAGTTCGATATGGTAAAGGCGGAGAGAATTGTCCCAAGATTGCTCAGGGTAAGTTTAAGTGCATCCGTTGCAACGAAGGAATTCCGAAGGATTATCCGAAGGTAGAAGGTAAAGCGGGAAGAATGGGCAAACAGCTACTCGCCGTTGTTGCTGAAGGAAAGAATGGGCGGATATACCTTTCGCCTGATTTGGAGCAGATTCACGCTGCTGACTGTCCCATGCCCGATGATTATCCAACAGGTACACTCGCACCACATTTTACAGGCGGGTCTTGTGTCCCGTATGGCTTAGATGAATTCCATAAACTCTTCACCAATCGCCAGCTCACCGCGCTGACGACATTTTCTGCGCTGGTGGGAGAAGCGCAGAAGAAGGCCGAGGCGGACGCTGTGGCGGCCGGAATGTACAACGATCATATCGCCCTCAGTGAAGGCGGCACCGGTGCCCGCGCCTATGGCGAAGCTATAGGTGTGTATTTGGCGTTTGCAGTCAACAGAATGGCAAATAGATCTTCAACCATTTGCATTTGGAATACCATTGGCGAAAAAATCGAACAGACATTTGGACGTCAAGCCATACCTATGAGTTGGGATTACGCGGAAGCAAATGTATTTAGTTTGGCAACTGGAAGCTGGACGGGATCTCTTGAATGGATTCCGAAATGTTTGGAACTGTTGCCTGCATCAAAATATGCGCAAGTACGTCAATTTGACGCGCAAAGCGATAATGGTCTGCGTAATGTGATGGTTTCTACCGATCCACCTTATTATGACAACATTGGCTATGCCGATTTGTCTGATTTCTTCTATGTCTGGATGCGCCAAGCTCTAAAAGACGTGTATCCCAAGCTATTTAGAACATTGCTTGTTCCCAAAACGGAGGAACTGGTTGCTACTCCTTATCGATTTGACGGGGATAAAGACAAAGCGAAACTGTTCTTTGAAGACGGGACGTATAAGGCCTGTTGTCAAATTAATCTGTATACACGCTCAGACTATCCAGTTACGATATACTATGCCTTTAAGCAAAGTGAAACGGACGATTCTGATGAAACTGCTTCAACAGGATGGGAAACAATGCTTTCGGCAATCATTCGTGCTGGTTTCCTGATAAACGGCACTTGGCCTGTACGTACTGAAAGAGCAACGGGATTGAAGGCAAGTGTCAACGCCCTCGCCTCCAGCATCGTCCTCGTCTGCCGCAAGCGCTCGGAAACGGCGGGCAGCTGCACCCGGCGAGAGTTCATCAATGCCCTCCACCGGGAAATGCGACCGGCGCTGGAAAAGCTGCAATCCGCCAACATTGCCCCTGTCGACCTGGCGCAGTCCGCCATCGGCCCCGGCATCGGCGTATTCAGCCGCTATAAGAGCGTGCTGGAATCCGACGGCAAGCCCATGAGCGTGCGCGCCGCGCTGCAGATTATCAATCAGGAGCTGGACGCCTTCTACAACGAGCAGGAGGGCGAGCTGGATCGGGAGAGCCGCTTCTGCGTAGAGCTTTTTAGCCAGTACGCCTTCAACAACATCAAATTCGGCGACGCGGACATCCTCGCCCGTGCCAAGAACACCAGCGTGCAGGCCTTGGCCGAGCGCGGCGTGATGGCAGCCTCCAAGGGACAGGTGCGCCTGCTGACCCGCGAGGAGGTACCGGAAAAGGTGGACGCGCACGAGGAATGCATCTGGCTGCTGACCCAGCAGCTTGCCCATGCCATGGAAACCGGCGGCGTAAAGACCTGCGCAGAAATCGTGATGGATATTTTCGGCAGCAATGGCGAGGACGCCAAGGCGCTGGCCTATCGCCTGTACACCATCTGCGAGCGCAAGAACTGGGCGCAGGAGGGCTATGCCTACAACAATCTGGTGGTGGCATGGCCGGACATCCAGAGCATGGCCGCGCAGCTGCAGGCCGCGAAGCCGGAACAGATGAAGATGGATTTCTAATCCAGGCGCATTACAGGAGGGAATAGAAAATGACGAATCATGCAATCATTGGGCAGGCGTTCAGCATTCTCCGCGAACAGCTGGCTCCGTATGTCGTTCAGAAGATCATGCAGATTCCGGATTACAAGGGCAATGACCTCTGGTGGACGGAGGGCATTATGAGTATGCTGAGCGACCGCGAGCGCAATGACCTGTATTATGGCGACGATTTCGCCCAGCGCGTGGATTCTTTGGACGTGGCGGCCTGCCTGAATCTGATCGACCGCCATTGGGGCAATCTTTTCAAATATATTTTGCCCAACGCCGCGCGCTCCTGGGCCAAGGAAGCCAAGGATTTCCGCAATCAGTGGGCGCACATCGGCGGCACGGACTTCACCCAGCGGGAGACGGAGCGCGCGCTGGACACCATTTCGCTGCTGGCCGGCGAAATCGACACGCAGGCGCAGGAGGAAATCCAGAAGCTGCTGCGCACCGTGCGCTATGGCAGCGAGGAAGGCTCCATGGCCTCCACCAGCAATAATGTGGAGGCGACCGCCAAGAAAAAATCTCTGGGCGTCATGCAGAGCACGCCCATGTCCGGCCTGCCATGCTGGCGAGACGTCATTGAGCCGCATCCTGACGTAGCGCAGGGACGCTACAAGAACGCCGAATTCGCCGCAGACCTTGCGCAGGTCGCCCGCGGCGAGGGCGCATACGAATATCGCGACCCGATCGAATTCTTCAGCCGCACCTATGTCACCGAGGGCATGAAGGGATTGCTGGTTCAGGCGCTGCGCCGCGTCGGCGGCAAGGATGGCGAGCCGGTCATTCAGCTGAAAACAGCGTTTGGCGGCGGTAAAACCCATAGTATGCTGGCATTGTATCATCTGCTTCGCGGACGCGCCTCGCTGGCCAAATTGCCCAATCTGCGCCCGGCGCTGGAGGAGGCCGAAATGGACAAGCTGCCCATTTGCCGCGTCGCGGTGCTGGTGGGCACGGCGCTCGATCCCTCCAAGAGCAAGCGCCTTCCGAATTTCCCGGGCATTACCATCAATACGCTCTGGGGCGAAATGGCCGCTCAGCTGGCGATGGATGCGGGCAATCCCAAGCTCTACGATCTGGTGAAGGAGGCCGACAAGAAGGGCGTTTCGCCCGGATCGGAAACCATCAAGAATCTTTTCGACGCCTGCGGCCCCTGCGTCGTGCTGGTGGATGAATTGGTCGCCTATGCCAAGAAGCTCTGGAAGGTGGACGGGCTTCCCGCTGGCAGCTTCGACAACATGATTTCCTTCATTCAGGAGATCACCGAGGCCGCCCGCGCCAGCCAGAACAGTCTGGTGGTCGCCTCGATTCCCGAATCCAATGTAGAAATCGGCGGCGAGGCCGGGCAGCAGGCGCTGGAGGCCATTGAGCATACCTTCGGCCGCATGGAATCTATCTGGAAGCCTGTCGCCGCCAACGAAGGCTTTGAAATTGTACGCCGCCGTCTATTCCTGAATTGCAAGGATGAAGCAGGGCGAGATGCTGTTTGCCAGGCCTTCAGCCAAATGTATCAGGAAAACAACGCCGATTTTCCCACGGAAGCGAAGGAAGTGGACTATCTTCAGCGCATGAAGAGCTGCTATCCGATTCATCCGGAAATCTTCGACCGTCTCTATGAGGATTGGGCAACCATCGAACGCTTCCAGAAAACCCGCGGCGTACTGCGCCTGATGGCTGCCGTGGTACATAATCTCTGGATGAATCAGGACGCAGGGCTGCTGATTATGCCTGGCTCCCTTTCGTTAGACGTTTCTGCGATTCGCGATGAACTGACCCGCCATGTAGGCGATAACTGGAACGCCATCGTCGATCACGAGGTAGATGGTGCCAATTCTATTCCCTATATCAAGGATAGGGAAAATCCCCGTTTTGGCAAATACATGGCTGCACGCCGCGTGGCCCGCACGATTATGCTGGGTTCTGCGCCCAGCGAACGCAGCCAGACTGTGCGCGGATTGGAGGCGTCCCGTATTCGCCTTGGCGTGGTACAGCCGGGAGAGAACATTGCAACATTCAATGATGCGCTCAATTCATTGCAGTCCAGCTTGACCTACCTATACAGCAATCCCTCCAACGACCGCTTCTGGTATGATACCCGCCCCACGCTTCGTAAAACCGTCGAGGATCGCGCCAGCCAGAGGTCTGAGGAAGAAGTCGAGATGGAAATTGAGCGTCGCCTGAAGGCGATTCGCAAGGATCGTCCCTTTGGCCGCGTTCATGTATGCCCGGACAGCTCCATGGATGTGAGCGACGAACAGGATGTTGGGCTTGTTATTCTGAAATACCGCCAGACCTACAAATCCAATACGCCTAAGGATACTGCAATTCAGGCCGCAGAGAACATTCTAAATACCCGTGGCACTGCGCCGCGCATCTATCGCAATATGCTTGCTTTCATTGCGCCTGATCAGAATATGATGTCTGCATTGCGAGAAGAAATTAAACGCTTCCTCGCGTGGAAATCCATCAAAGAGGACAGCATCGACCTGAACCTGGACGCAGCACAGAATCGCGAGACGGAAAGCAGCCTCAATCGAAGCAACCAGATCGTTGATGCCCGCATCCTTGAAACCTACTGTCACCTGCTCGTTCCATATATCGACCGCGAGATTGATCTCAAAACCATCATTTGGGACGAAATCAGCATTCGCGGCGGCACGGACAGCATTGTAACCAAAGCTGCCCGAAAGATGCAGCAGAACGAGCAGCTGATTACTCAGTGGGCTCCGGCACTCCTGAACATGCAGCTTGACAATCTGCTTTGGCGAGATAGAAACGACATCAATGTTGGCGAGCTTTGGAAGCTGCTATGCACCTACTGCTATTTGCCGCGCCTCGCTTCTTTCGATGTGCTGCAGACGGCCATTCAAAACGGCGTCAATACCGATGACTATTTTGCTTACGCGGACGGTATTGCCGATGGTAAATACATTGCCTTGAAGTACAATCAGTATGTTGGCTTCATCGACAGGTCTGGTTATCTCGTAAAGCAGGTGGCTGCTCTGAAGCAGAAGGCCGCTGAAGCACAGGAGAAGCCAGTTGTTATCCCGGTTGACTACCCGCCGGTTCAGCCTGGCCCCAAGACCGATATGCCAACACCGCCACAGCCGGAGCAGCCAAAGAATCGTCATTTCGCCATGACGGCCACACTTGATACTACTCGCGTTATAAAGAACATCGGAAACCTGATGGATGAAGTCATTAGCCATCTGATGCAGGTTGAAGGCGCGAACGTAGAAATCAAGCTGCTCGTCGAGGCCACTATGCCGGATGGAACGCCTGTTACTACGGTGCGCACCGTGACTGAGAACTGCCGTACACTCAAAATCGATGATTTCGGTTTTGAGGAATAACCAGTGAGCTATGGAATGAGGTGAAATAATGGAGTATACCCCGGAACTTCTCAAGCAATTTGCGGAGATATGCGGAATGGGCAGTTCCCCATTATAACGGACAATAGAAAAAAGAGACCGCCTGTTGTAGAATAAGAAGAAGTACGACAGGAGGTCAAATGTATGGCGAGAGTTATGAGCTGAGCCTGAAACAAGTGAAGGGACTCATCCGCCGTCAAAATCGAAAGGAACGAATGATAGCAGCAGCACCCCATTCATGCGCCCATTGAAGCGATTCTGAAGGTCGATCTCTACGGCACGGCGGTTTTGCTTTTTGCCGGAGGAATCGGGCAAGGTTATCGCGCCCGACGGCGTGGGCGTGACCATTTCCAGCCAGCCCGGCTGGCGCATGCCCGCCCTGACGGCGATGCAGGATGGGCTGCTGGCAACTGCCCCCACGGAAGAACTATTGAAACTGGATTTCCTGCAGCCGGAGAATATTCGCGACACGCTTCACGCTTACCAGCTGGCGAAGCGCTGCAATGAAAAGCGGGTCATGGGGCGAGCGCGGCGCGCGGCTGAACGCCATCGCGCCCGGCATCGTGGTTACCCCGCTGGCGCTGGATGAATTCAACGGCCCGCGCGGAAATTTCTATAAGAATGTGTTCGCCAAATGTCCCACAGACCGCCCCGGCACGGCGGATGAAATCGCAAACGTCGCCGAGCTGCTGATGCGCGATCGCGGCGCGTTCATCACAGGTTCCACCTTCCTCATTGATGGCGGCGCGACCGCCAGCTACTTCTATGGCCCACTGAAATCGGAGGCGGAGGTGCGATAAAGCAAACCGCACCGGAGGAATAAACCCCGACGCGGGCGATTTTGATATGCGGAATCAAAGGGCGGTTTAATTTTCCTGTGCCAGCGGATGATCTACCGTGACTATGGCGAAATAGTGATCATTGATCTGGCGGACGATTTGGGCGACGGCCTGCGCCGCCTGCGCATCGGTCATGCGGAAGCCGAAGGGCACCACGATATCGAAGATCACATTCGTGTGCGTGGGGCCCGACACCATGCGGAAATCATGGATGGAGATCGATGCATCCAGATCGGCGTGAACGCGCGCGAGCACCGCCGCCTTCGTATCGTTGATCTGCTGATCATCGGTAGAAATCGGATCCATATGAATTACCGCCGTGCAGTTCAATTCCTCGGAAAGGCGATGCTCGATGGTATCGATCACATCGTGCAGCGCCACGATATCGCCGCTGGCGGGCACTTCGGCGTGCAGCGAAATCATCACGCGCCCCGCGCCGTAATCATGCACCGCCAGATCATGCACGCCCACGATATCGGGGTATTCGCGCACGATATCGCGGATGTGCTGCACGAATTCGGGCGTGGGCGGATTGCCCAGCAGCGGCGAAATGGTATCCTTCGCCGCCGAATAGCCCGCGCGCAGGATCATGACCGCCACCAGCGCGCCCGCCCACGCATCGATATTCACGCCGAAGAAGCGATATACCAGCATGGAAATCAGCACCGCCGCCGTGGCGCACACATCGGACAGGCTATCCGTCGCCACGGCGCGCACCGTGGCGGAATCGATCCTTTTGCCCACTGCGCGGTTGTACACCGCCATATACAGTTTTACCAATATCGAAGCGGCAAGGATAACGACGGACACGATGCTGAATTCCATCATCTCCGGATGAATGATCTTCTGAATGGAATCCCGCCCGAGTGTAAAGCCCACCAGCAAAATCACCATCGATACGATCAGCCCCGCCACATATTCAATGCGCCCATGCCCGTAGGGATGATCGCGATGCGGCTTTTTCGCCGCCAGCTTGAAGCCCAGCAGCGTGACCACCGATGAACCGGCGTCGGACAGATTGTTAAACGCATCGGCGGTAATCGCGATGGAGCCGCTGATCACGCCGGCGGCATATTTGATGCCGAACAGCACGAGGTTCAGAAAAATGCCCACCGCGCCGCACAGCACGCCGTAGGCGCGGCGCACCGCGGGATCATCCGTATCGTTTCGGTTCCGGATCAGTAATCGGGAAAGCAGCGTTATCATGCGCAGACCCCTTTCCATTCAAAACATTTGCACCATTCTATGCGCTTCGAGCGCGCCGCGTGCGTATCAGCCAGCACAGCGGCAGCAGATACAGATACGCTGCGAACGGAACCGCGCCCAGACCGCAGCCCATGGCGGTAATCGGCACGCTGCACGCGATGCACCACGGGATCAGCGTGGCGATTACGGTAACGCTGTTCGCGATATCCAGCATCATGGCGTTCCGCTCTTCGGGCGAATTGCCGTAGCTATTATGCATACACTGGCGGCACATCACGATGCCGATGGTCTGATTGCAGAACACCGCACACGCGCAGACGGAGGTTATGATCATCGCGCCGAAGCGGCCGATGCGCTTCGCCAGCCGCGCGATCAGCCCTTCCACCGGCGCGAGCAGCCTTGCGCCCTCGAAAATGCCGCCGACGGCGTTGGACAAAAGCAGAATCAGCGATATATTGACCATCGATACGACCCCGCCGCCCGACAGGATATTCGAAAGGTACTTATCGCGCGGCGCAAAGCCTGCGATCGTCATGCGCAGCATTTCTGGCGCGGGAATCCTTTGCAGAAATACCGCGATCGCCATCGAAACGGCGATATCGATCGCCATGACATATTTGATGTTCAATCCCGCGAACGCCAGCACCAGCAGCAGAAGCGTGGGCAGCAGGCACCAGGCATTGAGCGTATATTCCATATCGAAGCGCTCAAGCAGCGATGTATCCATGCTTTCGGGCGCGCTGAGCAGCGAAAGCGCGCCGTACAGCGCGATGCACAGCCCGATCGGCAGCAGCGATGGGCGGATCATTTTGCGAATGTTCTGCGTAACGTCCGTTCCGGTCTGGCTCGCCACCAGACTTGCGCAGGAGGATGCGGGCGCGGCGCGATCGCCGACGTACAAGCCGGATAATATCGCCCCGCCCGCAAACACGGGCGATACGCCGCTGGCGCGGGCGATGGTCATCAATATTACGCCGATGGTGCTGACCACGCCGAAGCTGGTGCCCAGCGCATAGCTTACGATGCTCGTGAGCAGAAACGCCGCCAGCACGAACACGCGCGGCGGCATCAGGCGAATGCCGTAGGCGGTGAAATAGGCGATCGTACCGCATTGCCGCCACAGCGAAGTAAGGCAGCCGATCAGCAGCATCGTAACGATCACCACGCGCGAAGCCCACGCGCCCTGCGCCGCCATCCGTATAACCGCGGGCAGGGCATGGCCGCGCCGCATCGCCACGATGGAAAATGCAATCAGACCCACGCCCAGCGGGGCAAGCATGGAAATTCCAGCGGGAATGCTCGCCAGCATCGCTGCGACCATCAGGACAAAGGCGATGATGAAATCCATATGCTTCTGCCTCGCTTCTGTGCAAATGCCGCGGCGTTCATTTAGAACGCCGCGGCGAATACTTTCCTGCGGGCAGTGTCGGCAGTGCCGACATCCAGC
>JABLTK010078528.1_pt1 | contig 26761 bp, 25 predicted proteins | sample 7160131 | NCBI WGS metagenome assembly JABLTK01 (sample SAMN14651221, study PRJNA627086) | human gut metagenome | isolation source: feces | host: Homo sapiens
AAGTATATTGAGAGCCCCGGTCGCTGTGCAGAACAACGCCGTTTTTCAGCACCCATGGGTGCTGACTTATTGCCTTGGAAAGAGTCCGGCTTCCAAGCTCGGCTGTAATATTTCTTCCACTGACGCTTGCAATAACGCTAAGGTCGTGCAAGTCTATGATCGTACAATTATACCTCTTTACCCGCATGATATTCCCTTTACATTCCTCAGGCACGTTTCCGTAAAACAATATTGCTTCGGACCTGAGCCTGTCGCACATAGCCTCGTAACCTGTCAGAAATGCCGCTTTTGCGGTCTTGCTGTTCTGCATACCCACAGAAGATACCGCTACTGTACCGCCGACAGGCTCACCGTCAAAGCACCATTCAAAAGACTTTTCATCGCTCCAGCATACAGTCGGTATCACTTCAACACCGTTTTCTTCCCAGAATGCCCCGAGCCAATGCTTGCGGTAGTGATTATATATTTGCTTAATTTCTAATTTATGGGCTTTGTGCGGTGTTACCCTATTTCTACCGGAAATCTCAGCTGATATGGTGGATAATGTTCTTGTGGATGATTTTTCATTTCAAGTAAATCATACCACGAAAAAGACTCCCGTCTCGTTTTTTGAGATGGCAGTCTTATTTTTTTACAGCGCCTCGGTCTGTCGTTTATTGATCATCACAATATTCTTGCCGTCACCGCAGTATCTTTTTTCTGTATTCTGCCGGAGAAAATCCGGTCACCTGCCTGAACTGCCGTGAGAAGAATTTTTCATCATCGTAACCGCAGCTTACTGCTGTCGCATAAATGCTCATGGCGGTAGAATACAGTAAGTAGCAGGCTTTCATTACCCTTGAATTTATGCAGTCGCGGTTGTAACTTACATCAAAGCACTGCCGGTAAATCAAGCGGAAATGCCCCTCGCTGACGCACATTTTTCTGCTGACTTCCGAAAGCTTAGGCATCTTATTAGGCACTGAAATTATCCTGTTCCTTATGTCGGCAAGCTCGTTATAATGCGGAAGTCTTCTTCGTTCGCTTATCAGACCGACATCGTGCTCTGCATTCAGCGATACGGCTGAGCGCAGTTCTCCGACCAGCGTGTTATCGGAACTGTGGTATGTGATAATAACCTGCCGTTCATCGTGCCGTGAATAAACCTCGTTGTGGAGCGATATTTTCAGTTTCTCAGGAAACATTCCGTTTTCCCTTTTGAACAGGATAAGAAATGTGTTGTCATCGGTCCGGCAGCATATTTCATGCTGAGTGCATACACGTTTTATTGCTGACGCTGTTTCTGCGATTATATCGCTGCGGTAGTTTTCGCCAAACAGGTATTCTCCGCCGTCCGGGAAACTAAGCCTTACCGCCTGAATGCAGAAGTTATGCCCGGCTTCCTCCACAATGCTTTCAAATTCACGAAGATTGTAGAACCCCGTCAGCGAATCATACAGTGCGGATTGCCGCTGGCATTGCGTGAGATAGTGGATATCATTCTTCATTCGCAGAAATTCCAGCGTATCCGCAACAGTCTTGTTCCAGTCGCGGAAGCTGAAATCATAGCTCGCCGGGCGGTTGTATTCCAGCACCGTATACCCGTAAAGCCTTGTCTGAAAGCACACGGGATTCACATAGAAAATCGCAGGGGAATCGTGCTCCGTAATGAACGGCACGGGAGTTTCGCCGCTGCTGAACTTTATCGGAGGTTCTGAATACTCGTTACCTATCGCACAGCACAGGAACTCACCACCGTTGAAACGTTCACTGTTCCATGCGCTGTCAAGGCACAGAAACAGCCTGTCAGCGCCGTGCAGCAGGTAGAAAAACTCGCTTACCGCTCCGGTGTATTCCTCAAGAGTACGCGATGTGGTGAGCCTGCCGGAAAACTGTGCCACAGTGCTCATAATGGTGTGATACTGGTCTATCTTTTCCGCGATAAGCTCATCTAAAAGATGCGAACGGCAGATGCCGCAGGAGCAGGTGTTTCCGCTTACGAACCTGTCAGAATTGTCTTGAATAGGACTGCCGCCGAGAATAGCACCCACAGCGTCCCATCCCATTTTACGGCGGTTTCTGCGGTAAGTCGTCAGCAGCGGATAGTGATATATCCTTCCTGCGGTATGGTCGCCGCCGGTCAGGTCGTAGCCCGTTACTGTCAGATCGCCGGGAATATCCACTCCTGCCTCCGAAAGAACATCACACAGCCCGAACGCCATGGAATCGTTGGTGCATATCACCGCCTGAGGTCGCGGAATTTCACCGCTGAGATACCGCCGGGCAAGTTCCTCGCCTGAATCGTTCCAGAAGTTTCCGTAATACACTCTGATATTATCAAAACTTATTCCGTGCTTTCCGAATGCGCGCTTGCAGCCGTTCAGACGCTTTTGCGAAGCGGCGTTGTCCCTGCTTCCCGTCAGTATGTCGATGTCTGTGAAACCGTGAACCGTTATCAGATGTTCCGTCATTTTCTCCAGGTCGGTTTCATCGTCGGAATAAACGCTCTTAAATCCATCCAACTCCCCGTCAATAACAATGGCGGGGATTTTTGCAGCTCTTATTTTATCGATTGTATCGTTGATTATTGTTATATCCCGGAATGCCTCGGCTGTGACAATAACGCCGTCAAATAAATCCGGCTCAATCAGGGAGTAAATTATGTTCTCATAATTCAGCAGATTATCGTCCTGCCAGTGGTTGTATATGTTTGAGTAGACCACAACATCGGTGTCATTCCGGAATGCGGCTTCGGATATTCCGTATAGTATATCGCGCTGTTCGGATGCGTCGGCTCTTGCGGTAATGACCGCTATTCTTCTGCGCATAATATCACCCCGTTTACAGTATAGCTTAATTCCGCACTAAAGTCAAGGGCAAAAGTGCATATTATGACTAAAAGGTGGATTAAACGAATATATGCTGTTGAATTTCTGCATTACAATGTGTATAATAAAATAAAAGCAATACCGTGCAAAGATTGTGCGTGTATTGTGCAATATGACGAAAAAATGTAAGCAAGACACGTGCAAAATCCAATAAATGGTTTTTGTGCGGTGTTGCCAAAAAAAACAATGAGGTGATGCTAATGAAAATAAGCGAAAATTGCTACAAGCTGGAAAATACGGCTAATCCAATTTCGCCGAATGTATTCTGCGCCGACCCGACAGGCGTTGAGTACAACGGCAGACTTTATATTTACGGCACTAACGACCATCAGGAATACGAGGCAGTCGGCGATGACGGAAAGAACGGCTATGCGCACATAAAATCCATCGTTATGCTGTCAACTGACGATATGGTGAACTGGGAATACCATGGCTTCATAGACGTCGCAAAAATAGCACCTTGGATAGTGAATTCATGGGCGCCGTCCGTAACTTCCAGAGTTGAGGCGGACGGAAAAACTCATTTTTACCTTTACTTTTCGAACAGCGGCTGCGGTGTAGGAGTGCTTACGGCACAACACCCTCTCGGACCGTGGAGCGACCCTCTCGGAAAGCCGCTAATCTATCAGAATATGCCGGGGCTTGAAAACTGTCCTGCGCCATTTGACCCGGGAGTATGCCTCGACGAAAACGGCACAGGCTGGCTTGCGTTCGGCGGAGGGGTCCCACCTGCAAGTAATACGCTGCACACAAATATACCTAAGATAGTGCGGCTGGGAAAGGATATGCTTTCGTTTGACAGCGATTTTGTTCCGATAGACGCTCCGTATTTCTTCGAGGCAAGCGAGCTGAACTACGAAAACGGAACTTTTATCTACACATACAGCACGGACTGGCAGTCAAGAGAAAACTGGAACAGAACGGACGTTCCGGCGCCGGGAATATGCAGCATGGGCTGTATGACGAGCAAAACTCCCCTTGACCCGGAAAGCTGGCAGTTCAAGGGCGGATTCTTCCTAAACGCCGGTGATTCCGGAATGGACTGGTGCAACAATCACACCCACCTTATCGAATATAAGGGAACAAGGTACATTCTTCACCACACACTTCACATTCAGGAGCGCACGAAAACAAAGGGAGGATTCCGCTGTATGTGCGTGGATCTACTGCCTTACACGGATACGGAATTCCCCGTCACAAAGGCAACACGCGAAGGCGTCACGCAGACTCAGCCGCTCGACCCGTATAAAGCTCACAGCGGTGCGGAGATGTTCACCTGCGCAGATATGTGGTACGAACAGATATCCACCGGCAAAATGGCTGTGAAGTCGCTGGCAGGTGGCGCATGGACTTATATAAAGGGCGTGGATTTCGGCAAGGGCACAGAAAAGCTGCTCATTACTGCAAAGGGCATGGGCGTTATCGAGCTTCGCCTTGATGACAGGAATGCCGAACCGTTGGGAGTGATCGAACTCGCAAATGATGGATTTGATAAAATTCCTGTGGTTCTTCCCACAAAAATAACAGGAATTCACAATGTATATTTTGCATTTTCAAGCAAGGACATCTGCCTTGAAAGATGGCAGGCTGAATGAAAGGAGTAACTATGAACAAGAAGATAACGGCTTTGATTTGTGCAGCGGCTATGCTGCTTGTTTCCGGCTGTTCCGGGCAGAACGTCTCGGATGATTCATCTGTGCAGACAGAAAGCTCTGCCAACAGCGTAGACAGTGTGAGTGAAGCGGAAACAACAATCGACAAACCTGACAACGAAACAATAATCGACAGCCTTAACAACGGAATAATAATCGACGAGGTAAGCGGAAATGTCTACAAAAACGAGCATAACGCAAATCCCATCTCGCCGAACATATTCTGCGCCGATCCCACCGCGGTGGAATATGACGGAAGGCTTTACGTTTACGGCACGAACGACCAACAGCAGTCGGAAGAGGGAACAAAGAACGACTACGCCCATATCAAATCGCTTGTGGTATTTTCCACCGACGATATGGTAAACTGGATATATCACGGCAGGATAGAGGTCGGAGAGATCGCGCCGTGGATATATAACTCGTGGGCACCGTCGATAGTTTCCCGCGTTGAAGACGACGGACTTACGCATTTTTACCTTTACTTCTCAAACAGCGGCAACGGTGTGGGAGTTATTACCTCCACCGACCCTGTGGGACCGTGGACCGATCCGCTCGGCAAGCCTCTGGTTTATCAGAATATGCCTGGGCTGGAGAATTGCCCCGCGCCCTTTGACCCGGGCGTGTGCATTGACGAAAATGGCGTAGGCTGGCTCTCCTTCGGCGGAGGCACACCGGCGGACGGCAACACTATGCACAGCAAGATTCCGAAGATAGCAAGGCTGGGAAAGGATATGCTGTCCTTTGACAGCGAATTTGTTTCCATTGACGCTCCCTACTTTTTTGAGGCGAGCGAGCTGAACTATATCGATGGGGTATATTACTATACATACTGCACCGACTGGCAGGATCACAAGATCGGCTGGGAGGAGTACAAAGGGGTCGACGTTCCGCCCGCGTGCAGCATGGCGTATATGACCACCAAGACCCCTCTCGACGCGGATAGCTGGGAATGCAGAGGAGCCTATTTCTATAATGCGGGAGAGAACGCCGACGGGGCCTCCGGACTTCGCTGGGCTAACAACCACACTCATTTCATTGAATATAAGGGCGTAAACTACATCATTCACCATACGCTTCTTCTGGAGGAGCTTATGGGAGGAAAAGCGGGCTTCCGCAGTATGATGGCAGACTATCTGCCCATGGACAAGGCGACGGGCGATATCCCCATAACTGCGGCAAGCAAGAAGGGCGTAGCGCAGATAAAGCTGGTCGACCCCTATACCTATAACAGCGGCGCGCTGATGTTCACCAGTGCGGATATCGGATACGACAAGGTAACGGATCCTGCCGCAAAAAGCACCGCCGACGGCGCGTGGATATATGTAAGAGGAGCGGACTTCGGCTACGGGGCATCAGAGTTTATCGCCGAGGTCAAGGGCAAGGGAAGGATAGAGGTTCGTCTTGACGATATCTCCTCCGAAGCCGCCGCGTTCGTCGAGTTCGACTGCGCGGATTATACCAAAATACGCTCGGACGGCTTTGCGCAATTTGACGGAAGAAACCATAACGTTTATTTCGTATTTTCCGGCTCCGATATAGAGCTTAAGTCGTGGAAGTTTTCAAAGGGCGACGAGCAGCTTCGTCCCGAAGAGAGCATAGCCTCCACCGATATACCCTACAAGACGCTGGTATTTTCGGGACAGACCGAGCCCGGACCGAGCCCCTCTGCGATGCTCGACATTCCGAAGGACGGGGACTATTCCATAAAATCCTCTTCTTTTGACAAGGACAGCGCCATAGTCAACCTCGGGTTTATTAATACCGATACCGATGCGAAGTATAAGGTGCTTGTGAGATCGCTGACGCTGGCAACCGAAAACGGAGAGGTTGAAATTCCCGTAAATAAGGAACTCGATCCCGCAAGCTCGACGGAAAACGGGCTTGAAAACGGCTGGGGCGGCTCCGAGGTCGGATCGCTGATTTACGGCACGGAGGAATGCGGAATATTCGCGGCGAAAACAGACATAGAATGGATAAACTATCGTCTGGCGCTTAAAATAAACGGCGAAGAGACGCCGTTCACATCCATCACCTACAATATCACCGTAAGCGGTCTTGAGCTTGACGGCTGACGGCGGCAGCGGAAAATCAGGAGAAAAAAATGAAAAGACTTGTTCGGTTCGCCGCGGCGCTGACGGCTGTATTGTCGCTGACGGCATGCGCGGCGGAAGTGGGCACGGGCACCGTGACGTCGAATCCGCTACCGTGCGTCACCGTCGAGCCCGAAGAAGAGGAGGACGCCACAATGCTTGATAAGGATATCATAAAATCCACGATAACTTCAACCGACGACGGCAACGGAAACTACACAAATCCCGTTATTTTCGCCGACGTGCCCGATATTGATATAATCCGCGCCGACGACGCGTTTTATATGGTTTCGACGACCATGCACCTGTCTCCGGGGTGTCCCATAATGAAATCCTACGACCTTGTAAACTGGGAAACGGTAAATTACGTTTTTGATACACTGGACGACATGGATAATCTTGCCTTAAGAAACGGGGAAAACAATTACGGCAAGGGTCAGTGGGCGACTACCCTCAGATATAACGACGGTGTGTATTACGCCGGCTTCACTTCCTTCTCCACCGGAAAAACTTATATCTATCATACCGACGATATAGAAAACGGGAAATGGGACAGGTTCGTGTTTGACGAGTGCTTCCATGATATGAGCCTTTTGTTCGACGACGACGGCAAGGTGTATCTTGTCTACGGCGGCGGACAGATATGGTGCGTTGAACTGGAAAAGGATCTGAGCGCGGTCAAGCCCGGAACCAAGAGAAAACTCATCAACAACGCGGGACTTGTAAAGGGCTGCCTTGCCGAGGGTTCTCACGTCTATAAGCTGAACGGATATTACTATATTTTTATCATAACATGGCCTCCTCATGGCAGAAGAACGCAGCTTTGTTACAGAAGCAAAGCGCTCGACGGCGAGTGGGAAATGAAAGTGATAATCGACGATAATATGGACTTCAGGAATGACGGTGCCGCACAGGGCGGTATCGTCGACGATAAGGACGGCAACTGGTATTGCTTTGTATTTCAGGATCACGGGGCGGTAGGCAGAACTCCAGTTTTGACGACCATGACATGGGAGGACGGCTGGCCGATCGTCGGCGTTGACGGAAAGGTGCCCAAGACCGCTAAGATTCCTTTCGCGGGTCACGAGAAAAAGAGCGTCGTCACAAGCGACGAATTTATCAACTCACAGATAGTGAGATCCTATCACAGCTTTGCCGACACGCCCGAGGAAGCGGGCGAGAGCGATTATAACGGCTCTAACCTCGCGTTGGAATGGCAATGGAACCACAATCCCGACAACCGCCTCTGGTCGCTCACCGAGAGGAAAGGCTATCTGAGGCTGAGAACGGTCGATGTCTGCGGCACTGTTGCCAATGCGAGAAACACCCTTACGCAGCGAACCTTCGGACCGGAATGCGGCGCATATATAAAGCTCGACGTTTCGGAAATGAAAGAGGGCGATGTTGCGGGGTTTGCCGCCTTCGCGGAAAAATACGGTTATGTCGCCGTAAAAATCGAGGACGGGAAAAAATATATCGTAACGGTTTGGTATGACGATAACGACAACGTTGAACAGGAATTTGAAACGGAAAGGGTCGAAATAACGGAAAACGAAGTGTATCTGCGGGTCGACTGCGATTTCAAAAACGCGGCGGACAAGGCGTATTTCTATTACAGCCTCGACGGCGAGAACTGGACGAAAATAGGAAACACGCTGCAAATGAATTATTACGGTCTGCATTTTATGGGATACCGTTACGCGATATTCAATTTCCCGACAAAGCAGTCGGGAGGTTATGTCGACGTGGACTTTTTCAGGGTGGAAAACAAGCTGCTCAAATAAACTGATAGATTCAATGCGTTTCAGCCGCGCAGGGGGTCATACCTTGTGCGGCTTTTTCTTTTTCGGGCTGCTGTTTTTTCTTCTTTCGGGAGGAAAGAGTTTTTTCCACTGAAAAATAGCGGCTTTGTGTTATAATTTAAGTACGGTACTGCGGCGATAACTGCACGAGAGTAACCCTCTATAGCCAGTGGGTAACATCTGTCCCCGATGACGGCAGATACGCCGATGGCGACAATTCCGGTCTGTCCGCGACTGTTCTTTCCGTCAAAGACAATGAGATACTTTCGACGCTGGAAATAACATTCACTTATTCAGCGCCATAAATCAGATTCCCTGTGATATTCAAAATCTAAACCGACGGATTTCACCAGCACAGTGATCCGTCGGTTTATGTGTAAAGGCATTGGAGGAACCATTATGAATTATACAAAATCAGTTGAAAAATGGGGCGTTTTCGAGTTTTGCTCCGAGGGAACCACCGCTGGCAACCCATTCCCGGAACGCAGTATCACTGCGCTATTTGAAAGCGATTCCGAGCGCAAAACCGTAAATGGTTTTTACGATGGGAACGGAATATACAAAGTAAGATTCATGCCATCGTTTGAGGAAGAATACCATTTTACGGTCTGCGGGAATTTTTCTGACAGTAAATACGAAGGAACTTTTTCTGTCACGCCGCCATCGGAAAACAATCACGGCTGCGTAAAGGTACATAACCAATATCATTTTCAGTATTCCGACGGAACACCTTATTATCCTGTCGGCACGACCTGTTATGTATGGAATCTGCAAAGCGATGACCTTATCGCACAAACTCTTGAAACTCTGAGAAATTCCCCGTTCAACAAGATACGTTTCTGCGTATTTCCTAAAAGCTACTGCTACAATTCACGTGAGCCGCGCTCCTATCCATACGAGGGTACTCCGGTTGACGGAAGTGCTATCACAGAGGACAATGTGTGGGGCTACACTCCGGACTCCAAGGGCAACAACTGGGATTTTGAGAGGTTTAACCCCAAGCATTTTCAGCATATTGAATACTGTATCAGCGAGCTTCAAAAGCTGGGTATTGAGGCAGATATTATCCTCTTTCACCCGTATGACCGCTGGGGCTTCTCAACAATGACACCGGAGTACAACGAACTTTATCTGAAATACACAGCGGCAAGGTTTTCGGCTTTCAGAAATGTATGGTGGTCATTTGCTAATGAATATGACCTGATAAAAAACAAGAGCATTGAGGACTGGGAACGATATGCGCAGATAATCGTAGAAAGCGACCCGTATGATCACCTGCGATCAATACATAACGGTAATCAGTTTTACGATCATACAAAGTCATGGATAACGCACTGCAGCATTCAGCGTTCTCCGGAGGGAACATCCGAGTGGAGAAAAAGCTATGGCAAACCGATAGTAATTGACGAAATGCTATACGAGGGAAATATCCAGTATGCGTGGGGCAATATTTCGCCGCAAGAGCTTGTTCGGAGGTTCTGGGAAGCGCTTTGCCGCGGCGGCTACGGTGGTCATGGCGAAACCTACATAGACGATAAGGCAGTATGGTGGTCTCATGGCGGAGAGCTTAAAGGTGACAGCCCGGAAAGAATAGCTTTTATGCGAAAAATACTTGAGGAAGCTCCGAACGGCGGATTGCGACCCAAAAACATGGAATGGGACGAGATATGTGTGGTTCCGGAAGATGAAAATCTAGCTGATGAAACCGGTTATCACCTGTTTTATAACGGGATTTCGCGTCCGGGATTCAGATATTATCATATTGACGATAATAATATATACACCGTCGACATTATAGACACATGGAACATGACGGTTGAGAATGTCGGAAGTTTTAAGGGACGTTTCAGAATTGATCTGCCCACAAGAGAGTATCTTGCGGTTAGAATTAAGAAAGCGGAGGATGGGATAGAATAATGTTCGCCCCGATATGTTTGGTTCTGAAAAAAGAACTGTGTAAACGCGAATAATCCCGAAAAATATACCAAAGATAAAAATGCAGCAAAACAGGGCAACGCCGGAGAGCACCCCGACGCAGCTGCAAGATATACGGTGAAGTAGAAAAGCAACGGGGCTAATTCGCTGCTTTTTCTACTTCACCGGTATCTTCCGGCGGATAAACTCCGGGGTTCGGGGCAAAGCCCCGAATTGATCCTAGGCTGCGGATCTGTCCTCAAAGTAAATCATGAACTGAGCGTAAGCCAGCCCCCAGTCGCGAACCGGCATAGTCCACTTCTTCAAAATCTCGGAAACGCTCATATAAACAACCTTGCGGATAGCGTCATCGGTCGGAAAAATCGACTTGGATATAGTGAATTTTCTGACCATTCTAAACTTGCACTCCAGAAGATGTACAGTAATGGCGGAACTGCAATGTTTGCACTTCTCGCTATGGCAGGCGACCTTGGCGGAGCACTCGGTCCTGCTATTGTAGGAAATATCACCCAGAATGCAGGCAATGATATGCAGAAAGGTATGCTTTCAGGCTGTGCATTTCCCTTGATACTTATGGTATCGCTCCTGCTGCTGAACAGAGCCGGACGCAGAAACAACTGATCGTATCCGGCAGGTTTATACAAAGCTACAATAGGAAAAAGGCACCATGTATTTAAACATGATGCCTTTTTGTTTTTCATACGATGCCGGCGGTCAATTTACGGATTTCATAGAACCTGTTCTGCATTTCTGAACTGCGACGGGGTAATACTCTCGAACCTTTTAAAAATCTTGCAAAAATAAATGCTGTCACAGAAGCCTGTTTCTTCAGCTATCTGATCGACAGTTTTCTGTGTTTCCGCCAGAAGCATTTTAGCCGCCTGTATCTTGCGCTTTGTGATATATTCCATCGGTCGGCAGTTCAAGGTCTGCCTGAATAATCTGCACAGATACTGCGAAGAAACGCCTGCGGCTTTACTTATGGATTCAAGACCGGGCTGTTTCATATAGTTTTCGTCAATATATGCGATCGCCTTTGTCACTGCAGGGGCAATTTGTACACTGCCCTTTCCTTTCGCCGCAAGGCGGCTCAATTCAATGAAAAAGCTGTACAGATAGCCCGACGCTCTTTGGCATAATTGTCACCTAATAAACAGTAGGTATACTATTTTTTATTATGTCGCCTGTGAATTTTTTTGATTTATGTGGCAATGTATTATCAGCCCGACAGGATATTTGTGTCAGAATGTATATTTCTCATTGAATTACGCTCCGCACTGCGACAGTGTTTTCTGTAATTTATCGGCGTAACGCCGTACAGCTTTTTGAACTTGCGGCAGAAATAGCCGATGTTCTCAAATCCCGTTTCCTGCGCTATGGTGCAAACGCTGTTTTCGGTATCAACAAGCAGCTTTGACGCACGTTTCAGTCTGTATTCTACAACGTAATTTATAGGCGATGTATGCAGGTATGTCCTGAAAATATTGAGAACACTGCTTTTGCTTATAAGAACCGTTCGGGCAATATCGTCCAGTGTTATCTGACCGCTGTAATTATCATGAATATACTGCATCATTATCTGAAGCTTAGCCTGCGTCTGTGCGGAATGCCCGGACACGGGGCCGCAGTCTGTTATCTGTATGCTTTCATATAACAGGCGCCATAGTTTCAGCAGCAGTTCTGCTGTTTCCATTTCAGACGCTGTGCCTGAACCCTGCACGGCAAATACCGACCTCATTGTTTCGATAATGCTGTGGTGCGCTGTTTCTTCGGCGGAAAAAATCACACATTCGGTAGTTGATTCAATTATCGGTCTGATATATCTGCTGTATATCAGACTGCCCTGCGGCGCAAGCAGAACAGGTGAAAAAACAATGTTCGGAATGATGGCGCTGTCCTGGGCTTCAAACCTGTGTATCACCTGAGAATTTATAAAGATCCCATCGCCGGAGCTGAGAACATACCTGTTTCCACCCACCAGAAAATCAGCCTTGCCATTCTGTACATAAACAAATTCGACCTCCGGGTGCCAGTGCCAGTCGATACAGTGAAAGTCGAAATCCCAGATGTCCTCATAATAGTAGCAGAACGGATATTCTTCGCTGCCGTGACTTGCAGTTTCACGTAAGGTTTCATCCGTTATGATCCTGTCCTTTTTGATTTCATCACTCATATTCTCACCTGATTTACGATATTGTGTAATAAAAATGTGATTTCGTGCATTGAAATGTTGTGATGTTTGCTATATAATCTGATTATATCAATCGTCAAGGAGTTTGTCAATATGGCTGTGAATTACAGAAAAACACTTATATCCTGCTATCTTGGATTCATCACGCAGGCAATAGCGGCTAATTTCGCCCCGCTTCTATTTCTCACATTTCACAATGGCTATGGTATCCCGCTTGGAAAAATTGCCCTTATCTCGTCGGTATTTTTTGTTACTCAGCTTATCATAGATGTGCTGTGCGCACGTTTCGCCGACAAGATCGGCTATCGGAAATGCGTTATCGGTTCGCAGGCTTTTTCGGCACTGGGACTTATCGGACTTGCCTTTTTGCCTGAACTGCTTCCAGACCCGTTCACAGGAATAATCATAAGCACAATCATATATGCAATGGGAAGCGGTCTTACCGAGGTACTTGTAAGTCCGATAGTTGAAGCCTGCCCGTTTGAGCACAAAGAAGCTGCAATGAGCCTGCTGCATTCATTCTACTGCTGGGGTTCGGTCGGAGTCATACTCATTTCAACACTGTTTTTTACTGTTTTCGGCATAGAAAACTGGAAGTGGCTCTCTTGTATCTGGGCGATAATTCCACTTGTGAACATATACAATTTTTCAGTATGTCCCATTGAACATCCTGTCGAGAACGGCAAGGGAATGCGTATCCGTGACCTGCTCAGAGTACCGCTGTTCTGGCTTGCGATACTGCTTATGGTTTGTGCGGGAGCCTCGGAGCTTTCAATGGCGCAGTGGGCGTCGGCATTTGCAGAATCCGCTCTCGGACTGACTAAATCAGTCGGAGATATTGCAGGACCGTGTATGTTTGCGGTGACGATGGGCATAAGCCGTACACTCTACGGGAAGTACGGCGAAAAGCTCGATCTTATGAAATTCATGATAGGCTCGGCAATGCTGTGTCTGATCTGTTATATCACCGCCTCCCTGTCGGGAATACCTGTAATCGGACTTCTCGGCTGCATAATGTGCGGATTCTCGGTAGGTATCATGTGGCCCGGATCTATTAGCATCTGCTCAGGCAAAATATCCACCGGCGGTACTGCAATGTTTGCACTTCTCGCTATGGCAGGCGACCTCGGCGGAGCACTCGGTCCTGCTATTGTAGGAAATATCACCCAGAATGCAGGTAATGATATGCAGAAAGGTATGCTTTCAGGCTGTGCATTTCCCTTGATACTTATGGTATCGCTCCTGCTGCTGAACAGAGCCGGACGCAAAAACAACTGATCGTATCCGACAGATTTATGCAAATCTACAATAGAAAAAAGGCACCATGTATTTAAACGTGATGCCTTTTTGTTTTTCATACGATGCCGGCGGTCAATTTACGGATTTAATAGAACCTGTTCTGCATTTCTGAACTGCGACGGAGTAATACTCTCGAACCTTTTAAAAATCTTGCAAAAATAACTGCTGTCACAGAAGCCTGTTTCTTCAGCTATCTGCTCGACAGCTTTCTGTGTTTCCGCCAGAAGCATTTTAGCTGCTTGTATCTTGCGCTTTGTGATGTATTCCATCGGTCGACAGTTCAGGGTCTGCCTGAATAATCTGCACAAATGCTGCGAAGAAACGCCTGCTGCTTTACTTATGGATTCAAGACCGGGCTGTTTCATATAGTTTTCGTCAATATATGCGATCGCCTTTGTCACTGCAGGGGCGATTTGTACACTGCCCTTTCCTTTCGCCGCAAGGCGGCTCAATTCAATGAAAAAGCTGTACAGATAGCCCGACGCTCTGAAATTTCCGTCAACTTTGTCAGAAAGAAGCGCCTCGTGCATACATCTGAAACAGTGGTCAAGATATGTAATTTCTTCCTTTGGAAGAGGGAAGATTTTCGGCTTGTCAAAGCCGAGTGCTTTAAGCATATCAGGGCAGGACTTTCCTGACGGTTTTATCCAATGCGTATCCCAGGATTCGTCCGTTGAATAATACTCATGCGGACAACCGGCAGGGATAAAGAATGCGGTGTACGGATTTATTATATGTTTCTCTCCGTTCATTATAAGTACGCCGCTGCCTTTTGTACAATAAAGAGCCTTGGCATAATTGTCACCTTTGTCGCATTTAACGTGATACTGCCATTCGTTCAGCCCTACGCTCACCAAAAAGACGGGAAGACTGCTTTCTTTGCTGATTATCGGATAATCGTAGAATTTCAAAATTGATTCACCGCCTGTGCTAAAATCGTTATATCTTAATAATATCATTCATTGACTTGTTTGTCAATAAGCGTTATAATCTATTAAAACAAGAAAGGGTGATTTTTTTGAGAACAGTAAAGGAACTAAACGATTTCTGGAGATTCACAAAGCTTCCGGCAGGAATGAATATATCGAAAGACAACGTTATCTCTCCCGAATATGAAGATGCGTCATGGCAACATCGAATTTTTCAGAGAACTTAAAGGCAGCCGTCCGAATCTTACAATTCAGCAGTACAAAACCATAAAAGGACAGGCTGTTAAAGGCAATATTGCGGACGCTCGAAAAGGCTTGCATAAGGTTCTCAAAAGGAGGAACGTCAGATGAATACGACCAGTGAAATGCAGCTTGTCCCGATAGACAAGCTGATACCGTACGTCAACAATGCCCGAACGCACTCGCCGGAGCAGCTGAACAAGCTACGTTCCTCGCTGCGGGAATTTGGTTTTATCAATCCCGTTATCATCGACAGGGATTTCAATGTTATTGCAGGTCACGGAAGAATTCTCGCTGCAAAGGCCGAGAACATCTCCGAAGTGCCTTGTGTGTTTGTAGATTATCTTACTCCTGCGCAGAAGAAAGCGTACATAATCGCAGACAAGAAAACCGTTGATGAGATTGCCGTTGAGGTTATTGCGGGGCTGTGGGGGAACGGTTCGGAGAGAAAGAAAAAGTTGACTGAAGCCGGGTATGATTACTCGGAGGTTCAGAGAAGAGTAAATCTGCTTATTAAATAAGAAATGTGCCGTGGGCATTTGGACTATTCCGAATGCCCACGGCTTTTTTATAAATAACTTAGTTTAACTTGTTTGAAAAACAGATGAACTGATAATCTAAACGTCACTTGTTGATAAATTACGCTTGCAATTTATTGGGATTAGTAGTATAATATAATAACAAAATTACTTAAATGGTGGTGATTATGTGAAAATAGCCATATGCGCTGATAAAAAGATTTTTTTGAAAAAAATGAATAACTTGATTGTCAGTAATTATGCCAACCCCGACAAACTGATAATCTGCGAATTTGAAAGTGGAGAGCAATTTCTGTCACAATTTAAAGCCAATCAATTTGACGTGATCATACTCGACATTGAAATGAAAGAACTGACAGGATTAGATGTCGCTGAGAAAATTCGTGAGACGGATAAATCTGTTATCATTGCTTTTTTGACGAGCCATCAAGAATTTGCACCAAATGGCTATGAAGTAAATGCTTTTAGATATCTGCTGAAGGGACAGCCTGAACAAATGTATATAAAACAGCTTCGCTCAATATTCAATGAATATCATCAGACACATATGGCTTTTTCTGTTCAGATGTCCAATACAGTTTTCAATGTAGCTGTGAGTGATATTCTGTATTTTGAGATCTTTAAAAGAACAATAGTATTGCATACAAGAATCAATAAATATCAGTTCAATGGAAAGCTGTTGGAAATTGAAAAGGATGAGAGACTTGTTAATTTTGTTAAGCCACACAAGAGTTATTATGTGAATTTGTCGTATATTGGAAATATCGAACCCACCTCAATTATTATGAAAAATGGCGATAAAGTACCTCTAAGCCGTAATTTTAAACAGTTTGTTACTGATAAGTTTGTTTCATTTCTGACTGCGAGGTGCTGATATGTTTAACTTGTCCGTCTATGAAGCTATTGAAATTATTAACGCTATTCCCGAAATTTTGATTATCGCACTTTTTTATCACCGTATTTTTGAACGGAAATATAACTCTTACTTACCGTATATCATTAGTTATGGCATAGCATTTGTCGTGCTTTCAGTAACATCGTTACTTGTAGCATCACCGTATGTGCGAATTGGCATTACATTTGCAATCCTACTGACATTTGCAATATTCTTGTATAGTGGATCGAATACGGTAGTCTCCAGTGATGTGCTTGTTAAGATATGCTCTGCATTGGGTTGTACTATGGATGATATTGTAGAAATCATACCCGAAAAGGAGGATAACTGAAATGGAAACATTTAAGTTAGGCGAATTGTTCTGCGGCCCTGGTGGAATTGCGTGCGGTGCTCTGCGGGCAAAAAGTGATGATGGCTCCTTCACCATTGAGCATGCTTGGCGAATGATTATGATGCGGATATATGTGAAACATATCGTAAAAACATCTGCCCCGAATCTCCTGAAACGGTTCATTGCGGCGATGTACGTGGATTGGATATTCAAAAACTTGGAAAGATCACGGCCTTCTGCTATGGGTTCCCGTGCAACAGCTTCTCTAATGTTGGTAAGCACCAAGGCTTTGAAAATGAAAAGTTTGGGCAACTATACTAGTATGGTATTGAAGTGCTTAAAGCTTATCAACCAAAATGGTTTGTTGCGGAAAATGTATCAGGAATACGCTCGGCAGGTTCAGGTGACTTTGAAATCATTCTAAATAATATGCGTGAGGCTGGTTACAAATTGAATGTTCACCTCTATAAAGCCGAGGAATATGGCGTGCCGCAAACAAGACATAGGGTGATCATTGTTGGGATTCACAAAGATGAATCGGTGAAGTACAGAGTCCTCGATCCTGCAGTATATGCTAAGTGCGATGTAACTGTGAGAACTGTATTATCTAATATTCCAGAGAATGCTCCCAATAATGAAGTAATAAAACTTGCTGATAAGGTTGTCAGAAGATTATCATATATTAATCCTGGTGAAAATGTGTGGCAAGCAGAGGAAAAACTGGGAGAGGATTTCCCGAGTGAATTAAGAATTCACACCAAAACTAAAATCAGTCAAATTTATCGTAAACTTGATCCCAATAAACCTGCTTATACTGTAACAGCTGCGGGTGGTGGCACATTTATGTATCACTGGACAGATCGAGAATTGACAAATAGAGCGAGAGCAAGAATACAAGCTTTTCCCGACGATTATGAGTTCGTAGGTAACTATAGCAGTGTAAGAAAACAAATCGGCATGGCCGTACCGTGCAAATTATCCGAGGTAGTTATAACCGCTGTATTAAATAGTTTCGCCGGGATTGATTATCCTTGGAGCAAAGCCAATCTGGAGGAAGATGAATGATTCCAAAAATTGATGATATTACTGGCATTCCGACATTTATCACATCGGATTTTGATGAACCCATTTTATACACACCTGCGAGAACAGAGTTTTCGCAGCCTTGTTCCTCTTTGAAGATTATTACCGCATTTACTGATTGTGATAGAATCTCAACCCATATGATAAAACTTTCGGAAGGCATGAAGAACAGCAGATTGATCAAAGGTCTGTCGGTTGAAATCATACTTGGTATGACCAAATCCAGCCTTTCTCAGAAAAAGCATGAAGATATCTGTCGTATGATTCGATTTCTTAACACATCTAAAGGGATGCCCAAAATCTCGTGCAGATACATTTGCCAAGGCTCGGAAGTGCATTCGAAAGTGTATATCTGGACATATCCGGATGAGCATGTAGGTGATATGCCTTATATCGCCTTCTGTGGTTCTTTGAATTATACCATGAATGCCTTTTACAAGCGCAGAGAGTCTGTTAGTATGTGTAACTCTCTTGAGGCTTATTGTTATTATAAGAATCTTTTGCCCGATACAATTGATTGTTTTGATCCGTCTGTTTCTGAGAAGTTAAAGAATGTTATCAACAATACCGCAGAGATTTTGCTGAACCTGATAACTCTGAGAAAGATTATCTAGTTTATGATAAGGAAACACCGATTGACACACTGAATGTTTCTCTTTTGCGTGCGGACGGCAGTGATACGGGATATGGCTCGGGTATTAACTGGGATATTCGTAAAAACGGAACGAAGCGAGATCAAAATCAAGCCTATATTCCGTATAATCACAAAGATAAAAAGGCGGGCTTCTTTCCGGATAGAGAAAATCCCGATGATGAAAACTGCCCGATGTTTAAAGTGATCACCAAAGATTTTGGTTCTTTCCATATGAGAATGGCACAGCAAGGAAACAAAGCCTTGCACAGTGTAGAAAGTAATGCAATCTTGGGTGAATGGATTCGTAAAAGAATTGGCGCTCCTGCAGGTGGTTATGTTACTAAGCAAATGTTGGAGCTTTACGGAAAGACATATGTTACTTTCAGAAAGTATGAGGACGGTACATATCTTTTGGATTTTTAACCGTTGAATTTGGAGAATGTTATGCCGAGTGTTTGTAGTCTGTTTAGCGGAATAGATGGAATCGATCTTGGTTTTATACAAGCCGGATTTGACGTTGTATGGGCGAACGAAATGGATGCCGCCGCTTGCAGAACATATCGTCATAACTTTCCAAATACCAATCTTATTGAAGGCGATATAAAAAGAATTGCAGCTTCTGATATTCCGGACTGTGATGTGTTGACAGCGGGTTTCCCTTGCCAACCATTTTCGATTGCAGGGCTCCAAAAGGGATTTAAAGATCGAGACGGAAACTTGTTTTTCGAGATAACGAGAATTATTGATGCTAAAAGGCCGAAGGTGGTTTTCTTAGAAAACGTTCCGAACTTAATGGAACATGATGACGGCAAAACTTTTCTAGTAATATTCAACGGTTTAGCGCAGTTTGGATACACCGTATATTATAGAATTCTTGCATCCAATGATTACGGAAATCTTCCGCAAATAAGAAAGCGCATTTATATCGTTGCAATTCGCGAAGATATATCAAATCGTCTATACCAATATCCCGAGCCGATGGAACTTACTTTGAAATCTAGCGACATTATCAATCGCTCTGTAAAGCAACACGATATTTATTACTACACAGAAGGTAAAATGTATGATCGATTAGTTGCACATATGAAGGATCGCAAAGCAATTTACAGAATAACTGATACAGAAGTGCGCTGGACAAAGAATCAAATGTGTCCGACTCTTACTGCCAATATGGGAACACACAAAGATAGAGTGCATGTGGTGTGGGACGATTACGGAATACGAAAGATGACATTGAGAGAAGGTCTGGACTTTCAGGGCTTTCCGAAAAAGTTTTACTTTCCGAATACAATAACCATCGATGATGCGTATAAGCAAATTGGAAATACAGTTTCGGTGCCTGTAATTGCAAGACTCGCTACAAAAATCAAAGAAATGCTTATGAAGGAATAGAAACATTACTGGTTTAGATGCGGAAGGTACTTTTAGAAGCCTTAATGGTGCGGCAGATGAAAATGTTTTCATAGGAAAAGCTAGTAAGGCAGGTTTCTTTTGCTTTTTCAAGGTATGGCGCGATATGCCTTATGATGCGGTGCTTGATTATGAACATATTCTTTACCGCGTTGAGGTTAAAGGCTCTTCGTCTGGTACATATAACCTAACTCGAGGAGGCAGATCTGGCGCACAGATTGATCGTCATGCAGAAAACAGAACCCGAAGGATTGAAAGAAGCGATTGTGATTTTGTTGTTTGCGTTGATAGTAATAACAGAGATTGTTACATATTACCAGTTGATATTTTGGATATAACAAATCGTAAAAATTTTGGCACAAGAACGCTCGAACCTTTTAAGGAAAAATGGCAGTTGTTTATTCATGATGATGCTACTCGCCTTACTGGATCTCAAACGCGAGATGGACTTTTGTCGTTGCCGTTGCCAGCGCTTCAATCTGTTGCTACGCGCATTGGGGCAATTGTGCCGACTGGAGATTTCCGGCTTCCGGGTACAACATGACTCAGAATAGCCGATGAAAAAGAAAAGACAATACTGGCAATTTGGTATAAACTTTGCGAATAAGGAAGGAATAAAGAAATGGCACAAATAGGCATCAAAACTATTGAAAAATTACCTAAGGAAAGAAATACAGTACATGAAACAGTGTATGCTACGTATTCAACATTTGACAGCCACGGTGAACATTATGTTCAGCTCGACACCTATGGACGTAGCGATAGAGAACAGCCGGGAAAAATAAGTCAGTCAATTCAGTTTGATAGGGAAACTGCTTCATACTTTGTTGATCTTATAAAAGGAGAGTTTGATCTCAAAAATTCCCGAGGTAGTAGTTGCCCTGATATAGGAAGAATAATAATTCCTTATATACTAACATTCGGCGGTTGAAAAAATCTTGGAAAGATATCAATGATATAAATAGGTTTTTCAAGATTATACTGTCATAAAAAATTAGCACCTAGTGGGAGATAATATGAGCAGTATTTTTAATAACAGAGAAAACGCAATAGCGATGGTGCAGGGCGCATATAAGAAACTAAAAGCATATTTGTATTATGATAAAACTTTGGCTTTTGCCAAAAAGCGTCTAGCTATTTTGGAAAGCGATAGAGATAATTTTATCAATGTACTAGAAAATATCGCTCAAAATATATCGAACGAGAATATTTTATTCTTTGATAATTTGATCGAAGAGGTTGATTTTCGTGTGCTTCCCAAAAGATTTAAATCATCTTTACCGGAAAGTAATATAATTAATGCAACAATAGATCATTCATGTAATATTTCCAAGATTAACTTTTTCATAGATATGCCCATTGAGTTATATATTGTTGATTTTCTTTGGACTATCCTTGTGGGAAAATTAATTACAGACCGTCCGGATATTTTAAAGTATGCAGGTGCTACGGCGTTTAAACCGAGTTTATACACTTCTTCTCAGGATTTGATAGAAGGCATAGATTTTAAATCCAATCGCGCATTCAAACCATATTTCAGCTTATACACCTCGTGGAGAAATGGTGCGTTCAAAACCATTCAAAATATTCATCCTGATACTGATTCACTTTTGTTGTGTTTGGATTTAAAAAGCTTTTATTATTCGGTAGATTTTAATTTTAGCCAATTGGACGAGCTTTTGAATAATGATTCCCGTCTAGAACAATTTTCTTTTTTAACAAGTATAATTAAAAAAATATATTATTCGTATACAAAACTAATAGTCAAATATAAAAAAGGTGTTAAAATACAAAATAATTGTATCTTTCCAATAGGTATAACTAGTGCGATTGTGCTTAGAGAAATATACTTATATGGATTTGATAGTCAAATTGTAAATGTGCTTGCTCCGAAATACTATAATAGATATGTTGATGATATACTTATTGTTTTGGAAACAGACACTATCAATGAGACTTCATCAGATGATGTAATAAATAAGTATTTAATTAACACAGGATTGGTAGCAATATCCGGCGCACAAGATTTAAAATTTTATGGCTATAGCAATATTCGCATACAGAAGGATAAGATTAACTGTTTCTTTTTTCCACAAAGCCAAAAGACAATTCTGCTTGATATATACGCTGAAACAATTCACATGAATAGTAGTGAAGCTAATTTGCTACCTGATACGGATGTTTTAAGTTCCTCTTTTACAAATACTGCATATAACATTCAAAATCTCGATATTAGTAACAAAATAAGAGAATTAGGTTTCTTGCGTAATAACAATTACAATGCAACAAGATTTGTTAATGCGTTGCTTAGATTGGTGAAAAACACGCATGTTAGCAATGACGTGATGAACCAATATTTTGAGCAGATAGAAGAGTTTTATCAAGGAAGTCAAAGCGTAGAATATTCTAATAGCTGGAGATCTCTTTTTGAGCTTTACTTATTATGTGGCGAGAGCGTAAGAGCTAGATCAATGTATGTGAAAATAGGCGAGGAAATCAAAAAACTCAATTTTGAGTTGCTTGATAGCGATGAACTGTTAGAAAAGAAGAAAGGAACAATTTTAAAACGTCTTATCATCGATTTAAAAGAAAAATTAGACATAGCTACCGCTTTAACAACAGCATTAAATTATTCATTTGGCAGAAATAAAAGGGTTCGAGATTTGGCTGTACTATTTAGAAAAAGTAACATGTTAAATCATTCTATGGTTGCATATCCTTTACTCAATTATTCATCAATATCAGATGTATCTTTAACAGAAATCAACATTTCCAGACTTTTTGAAAATTCTCCGAAAGCATTTGAATTAGATAAATTTGCATTGCAGTGGTCTCCTCGTTTTATTAGCACTGTAGAGTTTTATATTGCGGATTATCTGCACTCGTTTAATGGGCGAGGATACGGTGATGATCCTAGCTTGATACATAACAAATTTATAGATTATAATCAACTGGGAGATTATGCGAGGGCTGAATATGTATTTGAATCCACAAAGGGATATCCAAATTGTGCTGATATACGGTTAACAAATAGTAGTCCAAGCAACCCTAAAGTTGCTTTGGTAAACACAAATATTTCTGTTAAAGATGCTCTGAATGCGATCATAGAGCCTCAAAAAACCTTGACACTAAAGGCCAAAGTGCGTTTGTTTAAGATTTTAAATATTGCCAAAGAAGAAAAAGTTGATATTTTAGTATTTCCAGAGTATTATTTCCCGTTACCTTGGCTTTTGGATATATCTATGTTTGCCTTGAAAAATCATATAACAATAATTACCGGACTGCAATATATAACGGTTGCCGGACAAGCTTATAATACGGTTTGCAACTTTGTTCCTTCAGTTACCGGACATCGCTTTGTTAACGGATTTATGTTGTTTAGGGAAAAGAACTTCTACGCTCCAGATGAGGTAATAGAACTTAGTAGAATCAAGCATATATGCAAAGATCAGGAGATTCCTTACTACTACAGAGTTAGTAACGGAAAATATACATATTCGACAATTTTATGCTATGAATTTACTGATATAACATCGCGTGCGACCATGAAATCAAAAATAGAATTGCTGTTCGTTCCACAGTTGAATAAGGATACTAATTATTTTTCTGCAATATTCGAGTCAACCGCGAGAGATTTGCATTGTTTCGTTGTACAAGCAAACACATCTGCTTATGGGGATTCTCGAATAACGGCTCCCTACAAGACAGAAGCAAAGAATATTTTGCAGGTTAAAGGCGGCGAAACTGATGTTGTTATGATAGCCACATTGAATGTTGAGGAATTAATAGCTAAGAGAAATAGCTACAGACAGGAAATTAAGAGAGTAGTGTCCAAGTGCTATAAATGTAAATACTCTTCGGCTAAAATAGGACACAACAAAAAGTGTGACTCTTGTGAAAATAAACTATCCAAAGGAAGGATAAAAGGGACACCGCCTGGCTTTAAGTGAAGTTGTTATGATAAAAGAATTAATTCATGACCCGATATTCCTTGCAGGAAAGGCTGAGGTCTCAACAAAAGAAGATCTGCCTATCGTGCAGGACTTGTGCGAAACATTAGATGCTTTTGGAGAGAGTATTGATGAGCAGTACAAACAAATGATAATAAGCGCTATTGAACTTGCGACGAAAGAAATAACGATTCCTTATGAATTGTATTCGAAGAATCCAAATGTTTCGGTATTTAGGCAACAAAAACTGTATGATACTTTTAAGAACGTTACACCTGGTAATCTTCGGAATTTCATCCCTCCACATCCTATGCATCAATTTAGTACTATCAAAGAACGATACATTAAACTTTTTCAAATGTATGAAAACTATTTAGTTAATAGCAAAGCTAAATCATATTTGTATTTTTATTGGATTGCATTAGACTGGATGCGCGGGGATTCCTACTTTGACTTATTAAAAAGGAAAATTGATTATAGCAATAGTAAGCGTAAGCGAGGTTCGGCTAATGTAAATACAGAAGCACGGGGGTTATTTGACGATATTGAATCGAATGTTAGGTTTAAATATGTTAAATTCAGCAAGTGTTACAATGATATATTATCGTATATCCTTAAAGAACAGGGGCTAGAGGAGGCAATAAGCTCCATACCGCCATTACACTTATATTTAGAGTTGGGGGCTTCTTCTACAACAATGATAAACCTAATCGGGATGGGTATTTCTAGGACCGTAGCTTCTCAAATTTCGAAAGTTATGTTAAACTCCGCTATGACAACTGAGGAAATACGTGCATGGTTAAAGAAACAAAACTTGTATGCACTTAACTTGCCTAATAATGTTATTGCAGAGTTAGAAGAAGTTCTTTGATTTTTCCTCTGGACTTCCGCCTCGACCTGTGGTACTGTTGTGTACTGCAATGAATATATGATCTTCACGATTCGCGAGAGCACGCTGGATTCTTACAAAGCGATGATTAAAAATCAAATCAAACCGTATCTCGGAGACAGACCTTTGTCGGCGCTGACCACGCAGGAGCTTCAAAAATTCTATAACACCGTCAAAAAGAATGGTCGGGTGAAGCCCGACAGACGACACGGCACCGAGCTTGCCGACAGTATGGTGCGCGGTGTTCATATGATGCTGCACGAAGCACTCGATATGGCGGTGCGCCTACGGCTGATTGTTAAAAATCCAACGGTCGGCACAACGATTCCCAAAAACAATTATCCGCCGAAGCAGATACTCAATGACGAACAGCTTGAGCGATTCATGCAGCGCATCCGACAGGATGAGCGGTGGTACGATTTCTTCTACACCGAGCTGACCACAGGACTGCGACGGGGTGAAATCTGCGGACTGAAGTGGGAGGACTTCGATGCGGAAAACGGAAAGCTGAAAGTGAGGCGCTCGATTGCTAAAAGGAAAGGCGGCGGATTGAATATCGGCGAAACAAAAACCGAGACGGGAACGCGCACGATTGTCCTGCCGCCGAACACTGCGGAACTTCTGCGGAAGCGAAAAGAAACGGCAGTCAGCGAATGGATATTCCCGAATATCTATGAGCCCGAAAAACCGATGCACCCCGACTATGCTTACCACCGATTAAAAACACTGTTAAAACAGGCGGAGCTTCCGCTGATTCGGTTCCACGATCTGCGCCACACCTTCGCCACTCACGCGCTGGCGGGCGGCGTGGATGCGAAAACCCTGTCGGGAATCCTCGGGCATACCAACGCCAGCTTTACGCTGGACACCTACACCCATGTGACCACCGATATGCAGAGAAACGCTTCCACTATCGTGGGGAGCTTTATGGATGAGATTATGCTTGAAGGAGATGATACCAATCGCTAAAAAAAGAAAAAATGGTGAGGGCACATTACGCCTGCGTAAAGACGGTCGGTGGGAAGGAAGAATTGTTGTCGGGTACAATGAGAAAAGCCTGCCTATTACAAAATGCGTAACGGCGAAAACAAAAACAGAATGTTCCACTAAGCTCGAAGCGCTGAAAGAACAGTACAGACGCTCTTCCGATAAAATCAAGCCGGATATGCCGTTCGGGGATTGGATCGACTTCTGGTATCAGACCTACTGCCGACACACTCCGTATTACCACAAGAACCGACTATGAAAACCGCATTTTCAATCATATCATTCCCGAAATCGGAAAAATTCCGCTGAACAGGCTGTCACAGTCGGATTTACAGCAATTCTACGCAAAGGAAAAGACAGACGGAAGAAAACTGCATGCAAAAACTTACGGAAAGGAACTTTCGGACAGAACGATAAGGGGGATACATGCCAACTGCCGCACAGCTTTACAGCGGGCGGTACAGGAGGGCTTAATTCGCACCAATCCCGCCGTCGGCTGCAAGCTGCCACCGAAGAAAGCACGGGAGATGCAGGTGCTCACGCAAAATGAAATTATCCGATTTCTGCATCAGGCAAAGGAAGAAGGTTGCTATGAGCTCTTCTTGCTGGAGCTCGGCACGGGAATGCGGCGCGGTGAAATATTGGCGCTCAAATGGAGCGACCTCGACTTCGCAACAGGAGAGCTTCGCATTGAACGGCAGGTATATATAATCAAGGCAGAGGTGATTATATCGGCGCCGAAAACAAAAGCCTCGATACGCACTGTTATTCTGCCACCGTCACTCTTGAAAACCCTTGTGGCGTATAAGGAAACGGTGGATTCGGAATGGATGTTTCCGTCACCGACAGATAACGGCAGACCGAGAAATCCGTCATCGGTTAGAAAACGGTTACAACTGATCTTGGAACGGGCGGGCTGTAAAAAGGTGCGCTTTCACGATCTGCGTCACCCGTATGTCAAGCCCACGACAAAAAAATTTGCATCTTTTTTGAAGTTTTTTCGGGCAGCTGCAATAGCTGCCCGTAGCTGTTCCA
>JABLTK010005086.1_pt1 | contig 26745 bp, 25 predicted proteins | sample 7160131 | NCBI WGS metagenome assembly JABLTK01 (sample SAMN14651221, study PRJNA627086) | human gut metagenome | isolation source: feces | host: Homo sapiens
CGGCAGATGGTTGTATGCAAGGGGCATTAGACAAAATTCAGAAGCTAAGAAGAGAAAAATGACTTTGGATAGTTTTTATACATATTTTTTAGATTTTTATAATCTCTCATGCTTTCAGAAGTGTATGATGAAAGCTTATAAAAAAATCATTTATATAGAAAATTACATTTTGTTAAAGATTTTCTTTAATTAGTTGGAGGTGTCAAAATGAATATTTTACATATATCCCCATACGTTCCAAGTGTGCATGCAAGTCATGCCGGTGGAGTATGTATGGGCAAAGAATTAGAAGCACTTAGAAAAAAACATAATGTGTTTGTATTGTCTTTTATAAATGACGAAAAAGAAGAAAAGTTAGTAGAAAAAGAATTTAAAAATGATAATAAATCATTTTTTGTATATTCAAATACGTATACCAAAGGCTTAAATGCTTTGGCGCACTTAAATAAACCTGTCTTTTTTGGAATACGTAGTTCACGTAAGTTTAAAAGATTGTTATTGAACATTGTTAGAGAGAATTCAATTGATGTAATTCATGCTGAATATACAGCTATGGGTCAATTTGTATGGATTAAAAAGTATTTCCCTAATATAAAATTTAATTTAGTAGAACATGATGTGACAAAACAATCCTATGATAGATATTGTATGGGTTCTAGTGGAATAAAGCATGTATATCAAAAATGGCAAAGTAATTTGGTAAACAAGAACGAAGAAGATTATTTGAAGAAATGTGATCAAGTTTTCACGTTAAACTATAAAGATAAAAATTTATTGTCGAAATATTATGGCATTCAAAATGTAGAAGTGGTTACTCCTTATTATGGTATTGATTTTGATGCAGTTCAAAATATACATGTTGAAAAAGAAGAGAATTCTATTTGCTTTGTCGGATTGATGAGTCGAAGTGAAAATCATGAAGCTGCAATGCGTTTAATTCACATTGTCCAAGATTTACCGAATGAATTAAATGTGAAGTTAAATATCATTGGAGCGTATCCAAATGATGAATTAAAATCTTTTGAATCAAGTAGAATACATATAACAGGATTTGTAGATTCTATTGAAGAAGAAATCTTAAAAAATGAACTTGCAGTATTTCCATTAATGCATGGAGCAGGAATTAAATTTAAAATCTTGTTATCTGCTGGTTTAGGGTTACCTGTAATAACAACAGACATTGGAGCAGAAGGCATTGATGAAGAAGGTGAATATGTTTCACTTGTTAAAACGGATGATGAGTTTAAAAGTGAGATTATTAAATATATTGATAATGATGAATTAAGAAAAGAAAAAGCAAAACAGGTTAAAGATTATGTATTAGACAATTTTAATTGGGAGAAAACAGAAAATCTTTTTGATATGATTTATCGATAAATATAGAGGATTTTAAAGAATAGGCTTGCGCTTATTCTTTTTATTTTGTTATACTAATCGAGGTTTTGCTTCAATAGATTAGAAAGAAGAATGGTATATGAAAAGAAGACGAATAATTTCGGTTTTAACGGTGATTCTTGTTTTTATTGGTTTATTGCTTGTAAAAGTATCTGAATGGGTACCTAATACATTTGGAAATATTCCTTTTGAACAAGTTTTATTCCATTTGATGGTTCCAATGGAAGGTACAGATACTACATTTGTAGCTAGTTTTATTGAATATTGTTTACCTCTTCCTTGTATTGTTTCTGCAATTTTGTTGCTTTGTTGCATTATAAAAGATTGGAAAGTAAGTCGAGATATTAGAGATGGAGAATTTCAACATGTTCTAAATAATGTTCTAATAATTATTACTTCATTATCATGTCTGTTTGTCTATGTTTTTGGGATTAATGATGTTATTCACGCTGTTGGAATTGATGAGTATTGGAACAATGTTAAACATCCTTCTACGCTTTATGAGAATTTTTATGTAAATCCAGACAATGTTAAGTATGCTTTTCCTGAACAAAAAAGAAATTTAGTTTATATTTTTATGGAGTCTATGGAAACAACATATGAAGATTTGGAGCATGGAGGAGCTTTTGAAGAATCGAGAATTCCTGAACTTACAGAACTTGCTGATAATAATTTAACTTTTTCGTTTGGTAATAATGATAATAATGGCTTCTTGGTACCTTCAATGTCTGGGTGGACAGTTGCTGCCATTGTTGGACAGACGAGTGGTGTACCTTTAAATATTCCAATTGATGGAAATGATTATATTAGTGATAAAAGTTTTTTGCCTGGAACTTATTCTATAGGTCAAATACTTGAAAAAAATGGATATCAGAATGAATTATTAATAGGTTCAGATGCTGCTTTTGGTGGAAGAAAATATTATTTTGAACAACATGGAAATTTTAAAATTGTTGATTATAATTCTGCAATTGAAAATGGTTGGATTGATAAAGATTACCATGTTTGGTGGGGTTATGAAGATATTAAATTATTTGAATATGCAAAAAATGAGTTAACAAATTTAGCAAGTAGTGGACAACCTTTTAATTTTAATATATTAACAGCTGATACACATCATATTGGAGGATATCCATGTTCTGAATGTGAAAATTTATATGGAGATCAATATTCAAATGTCATTCGTTGTTCGAGTAAACATGTTACTGAATTAGTACAATGGATACAAGAACAACCTTGGTATGAAAATACGACCATTGTATTGGCTGGAGATCATAAGAGTATGGATCCAGATTGGTTTAAGGATATTGAAGAGTCTGGATATAATCGTAAGTGTTATTATGCCATTGTTAATTCGGCTGCTACACCAACAACACAAAATTCACGTACGATTTCAACATATGATTTATTTCCAACTACATTGGCAAGTCTTGGTGTAACGTTTAATTCGGATAGACTTGGATTAGGTACGAATTTATATACAGACGAAGAAACGTTAGTTGAAAAATTAGGGTTTAAGAAGTTTGATAAGGAATTGACTCGTCATTCGAATTATTATGATAAATATATTTTATATGGAAAGGAGAAGGATTAGTGGTGAGAAAAAAAGTATTGCTATTGATCAATCCGAATTCTGGTAAGAAAAACTCTAAGGGTCAATTATTAGATGTGTTAAATGAATTCGCATCTCATAATTATCAAATGGAAGTATATGTATCTCAAAAACAGATGGATATATGTCATTATATTGAAGAGCATGGTGTAGATTTTGATGTAGTTGCTGTATTTGGTGGGGATGGTACATTAAATGAGGCTACAAATGGATTGATGAGGTTAGAACAAAAACCAATCATTTCTTACTTTCCTACGGGTACGATGAATGATTTTGGCACGAACTTTGGTCTTACTAATGATATGTTGCAATGTGCAAAGATTGCTTGTAAAGAAAATATAGAGTCTTTTGATGTGGGTAAGATGAATTCTCGTTACTTTAATTATGTGGCTGGTTTTGGAGCGTTTTGTAATGTGAGTTATGAAACCAAACAGGAATTAAAGAAGCAATTAGGGAATATGGCTTATATAATTAAGGCTTTACACGAAATACCGAACTTACATCCGTATCATGTAAAGATGAATATGGATGGAAAGGTATTTGAAAAGGATTTAATGTTTGGATTGATTATTAATGGGAATCGTGTTGCTGGATTTGAAATGGTTGAGCAAGATGATAATACATTTAAGGATGGAGTATTTGATATTATCTTAGTTGAACATACGCCTAATCTATTAGAGTTATATAATTATCCTTTAGGAGTATTGCATCCAGAATTAAATATGAAGTATGTGGAAAGATATAGAGCTAAATCTATTACGATTGAATCCACTGAAAGAATAGCTTGGACATTAGATGGTGAAGAAGGAGAGTCAACATTAGTTGCTCATATAGACAATCATCCTAGAGCTTTACAAATATATGCCAACGAAAGAGACTAGTTTCTCTTTCTTTTTGGGTTATTTTATTTATCTTTTATTGAAATTGAAAACGTATTTTATTAAAATGTATTTTGTGAAAGGGGGATAGATAATGAGTAAAAGATTTAAACCGGTATTGGCATTAGTTTTAAGTTTGTTTATGTCTGTTTCTACATTATCAAATACATATACTGTTTTTGCAGAAGATGAGACAGCTGTACAAACAGATGAACAAACAAGTGAAGATACTTCAACAGAAGAAGGAACACAAGAAGAAGTGAATCAAGAAGAGGATACTACTTCTAATCCAGTTAATGAGGAGCAATTCGGAGATTCTAGTATGATGGAATATTTCTTAGTTGATAATCCAACATTGACTTCTGGTTCTGCTGAAAATTTTGTTCTATCAATGAATGATGCGAATGGATATTCAGATTTCAGTATTACTGTTCAAAAGATGGATGGAACTACTTTTGATTTAGAAGCTAGTGAACAAGTTGATAAATTGGTTAAGTTCACAAAGGATTTTAGTTCTGCGGATAAAGGTGAATATAGTGTTACAACGCTTCATTATACCTATAATGGTGGAAAGTATTATTTAAACTTTAGTGATTTAGGTATGGATGTTAAGTTTGGTGTGGATCAAGAGTATTCTGGATATGATAAAACATTGCCAGATATGACACAGGATATCGTAGAAGATGATGAGTTAAATAGTGCAGTTGTTCAAGTAACGAATCTTGATGATGCATCTGAAGAAGTAGCTGAAGGTATTATGGCTTCAAATCCTGAGGCAGCGATGGCTTTGGTTGATGAAGATTCAGATATTGCGACACAAGCTAATGAGGGTGTTACTATTTGTTTAGATCCAGGTCATGGAGGAAATGATAGTGGTGCAATTGGGGTTAATAATGTGTATGAAAAGAATTTAACATTAAAAATTGCTCAGTATTGTAAACAAGAATTGGAAAAGTATAATTGTCATGTTGTGATGACTCGTACAGGAGATACAAATCCGAGCCTTGAAGAGCGTGCAGATTATGCGAAATCGCAAGGCGCACAATATTTGATTAGTATTCATTTGAATTCAGCTGCAGGTGGTGGAGCAGTTGGTGCTGAAGTGTATTATCCAAATACACATTGGCGTCCTGACATTTCTCAGAATGGAAAAAATGTAGCACAAGCTATTCAAAGTCAACTGGTATCTTTAGGACTTTATGATCGTGGTATTAAATTTAGAACAATTGATATAAATATATATCCAGATCCATTCAGATATGATGATAGTTCTGTTGCAGATTACTATGGAATTATTCGTAACGCAAAATACAATGGATTAACAGGAATGATTATTGAACATTGTTTTATTAACAATGTTTCAGATTATAATAATTATCTAAATTCAGATGCTAAGTTACAAAAATTAGGTGTTGCGGATGCGAATGGTATTGTAAGTGCCTTAGGTTTGACAAAAGCATCGGAGAATTCAGTAGTCAGTTCATCTCCATCCATTTCCTACCAAACACATGTACAAGATTATGGATGGCAAAGTTGGAAATCGAATGGTGAAGTGTCAGGTACTGTTGGTCAATCAAAACGATTAGAAGGTATTAATATTAAGCTTTCTAATATAAATGGAAGTATTGAATACAAGACACATGTACAAGATATTGGATGGCAAGACTGGAAATCGAATGGTCAAATGTCAGGAACTTCAGGACAATCAAAACGATTAGAAGCCATTAAAGTTAAACTATCTGGTGAAGCTGCAAACCAATATGATGTGTATTACCGTGTGCATGCACAAGATTATGGTTGGTTAGACTGGGCTAAGAATGGTGAATCAGCTGGTACTGAAGGGTATTCAAAACGATTAGAAGGCATTCAAATTGTATTGGTTAAAAAAGGGGAAAATGCACCTGGATCAACAAGTAGACCATTTATTTATAAAATGATTAAATACCAGACACATGTTCAAAATATTGGCTGGCAAGGCGAAAAAGCAGATGGTGAAATGAGTGGTACTACAGGACAATCTTTACGTCTAGAAGCTATCAAAATTCAATTATCAAGTTCAATTGATGGTGGAATTGTTTATAAAACACATGTACAAGACTATGGTTGGCTAAATTTTGTGACAAATGGACAAGCTAGTGGTACAACTGGTCAAGCTAAGCGCCTAGAAGCTATTCAGATGCAGTTGACTGGAAATGCGATGAATCAATATGATTTGTATTATCGAGTGCATGCTCAGAATTTTGGCTGGTTAGGTTGGGCAAAAAACGGTGAATCAGCTGGTACTGCAGGCTACAGTTATCGTTTAGAAGGTATACAAATCGTATTAGTACCTAAAGGTGGAAGTGCGCCTGGTAGTACATCAAAACATTACTATAACAAGGGTTATGCACCTGATGATGAAAATATATATTTGCCCATAATGGGATCTACACAAACAAGTGTAGATCAAATGGTTCGTTATTATAATGCGAATGCTTCAGGATATGATACATTCAAATCTAAATATGATGGTAAATATGATGGTTCTTTAGCTAAAGGCGGAGCTAGTACTATCAATCAATTTGCCCAGATTGTTTATGAAGAAGCAATCGCAGAAGGTGTAAAGCCAGAGGTTGTATTTACGCAATGTATGAAAGAAACTGCATTCTTAAAATATGGTGGAGAAGTAAATCCAAACCAATATAATTTTGCAGGTATTGGAGCTACAGGCTCGGTTCATGGTGCAACTTTTGAAAATGTACGTATGGGTATCAGAGCACAAGTACAACATTTAAAAGCTTATGGATCTTTGGATAAACTTATTAACCAGTGTGTTGATCCAAGATTTAATTTAGTATCTCGTGGTAGTGCTAAATATGTAGAATGGCTAGGAAAAAAGGAAAATCCAACTGGTTCTGGTTGGGCAACTTCAAAGAACTATGGCCATGATATAGTAAATATGATAAACGTTTTATTAAATAAATAGATTGAGTTTAGAATTAATTCTGAACTCTTTTTTTATTACTGTGTCATTTTGCCTTTTGATTAAATATATGTTAAAATTATTCCGTTAAAAAGATATTTAGAGAGTATTACAAGTATAAATAATTTATAATGCAATCCCTGATATTTCTTTTGTGTATATAGAAAGGTAATATATGGATTATTTAAAGATATATACCAATTGGGCTAATGATAATTTTTTTGATGAGGATACAAGAAAAGAATTAAAATGTATAACTTCTGAGAAGGAAATAGAAGATCGATTTTATAAAGAATTAGAATTTGGTACTGGTGGACTTCGAGGAATTATGGGTGCTGGTACAAATCGTCTAAATAAATATACAGTTGGCAAAGTAACTTTAGGTTTAGGACATTATTTAATGGATGCCTATGGTAAAGAAGAATGTATTGAACGAGGGATCGTTATTGGTTTTGATACAAGAAATAATAGTAAAGAATATGCTAGAGTAGTAGCTGATATTTTAACGGGATTAGGATTAAGAGTATATCTAATGAAAGATGCCAGACCAACTCCACAGTTGAGTTTTTCTGTGCCTTATTATAAAGCTTTAGCTGGAGTTGTTTTAACAGCAAGTCATAATCCTAAGGAATATAATGGATATAAGGTTTATGATGAATTTGGATGTCAATTGGTCCCAAGTCAGGCTGATCAAGTGATTCAATATGTGAATGAAGTGAAGGATTATCATTCAATAGATTTTAAAGGAAATGATACATTACTTACTTTTATTGATAATACAGAGGAATTTGTTTCAGAAGTATTTAGGCAACAGCGTATTAAAAATGAAATAATAAAGAATAATTTAAATGTTGTATATACTCCATTACATGGTTCAGGAAGAGTGCCTGTTTCTATGATTTTAAAAAGAGATGGATTTAATTGTGTTGAATTAGTAAAAGAACAGGCAAATGATGATGGTAATTTTTCTACGGTTAAATCACCGAATCCTGAAGATAAGGAAGCTTTAACTTTAGGTATCGAATTAGCTAAAAAATTAAATGCGGATATTGTATTAGGTACAGATCCAGATTGTGATCGTGTGGGTATCGCGGTTAAAGATGCGAATAATGAATATAAATTATTGACAGGAAATCAAATTGGTTCATTACTAATGGATTTTATTATTCGCCACACAGATTTAAGTGAGTTAGAGAAACCTGCCATTGTTAAAACAATCGTTACTTCTGAATTAGGGGCAAAGATTGCAGAAAAAAATGATATTGAAGTTTTTTCAACATTAACAGGATTTAAGTTTATTGGTGAGAAGATTACTCAGTTTGAAAAGGCAAAAGATCAAGATGATTTATCAAGAAACTTTGATTATTTGTTTGGATATGAAGAATCTTATGGGTATCTTTGTGGGACTCATGCTAGGGATAAAGATGCTGTAGTTTCTAGTATGTTGATTTGTGAGATGGCTGCACAAGCCAAGAGTCAAAATAAGACATTAATCGATTTATTAAATGATATTTATAATGAATATGGTTACTATAAAGATGTTTTAGAGAGTTTCACATTAAAAGGAAAAGATGGTATTGAAAAAATTAATGCGATGATGAGCATTCTAAGAAAGGAATGTCCATTTACGGATGTTGAGAAAATATCGGATTTTAATAAAACAACTTTTGAAGAGCATGGTTTTGGAACATATCCAATTTCAAATGTATTGAAATATGAATTAAAAGACGGTTCATGGGTAGCTGTTAGACCTTCGGGAACTGAACCTAAAATTAAAATTTATTATAGTATTAGAGGAAATGATGAATCGGATGCGAATGTTCGATTTGAGATGATTCAGAATTTAATTAAAACAAGAATGGGATTATAGGAAAGGGGTATATTATGCATATTATTTTACTTTCAGGAGGTAGTGGAAAACGTTTATGGCCATTATCTAATGATGTTCGTAGTAAACAATTTATAAAATTATTTAAGAATGAAAATGGAAAGTATGAATCTATGGTACAAAGAGTGTATCGTCAAATTCAAACTGTGAATTCGGATATGGAAGTGACGATTGCGACGAGTAAATCACAAGTGAGTGCGATTCGTAATCAATTAGGAAATAAGGTTTCCATTTGTTTAGAGTCTTGTAGAAGAGATACATTTCCAGCAATTGCTTTAGCGGCTGCTTATCTAAAAGATGTACAGGGATTAAGTGAAGAAGATTGTATCGCCGTTTGTCCAGTGGATCCTTATGTAGATAATACTTATTATCAGACTGTACAGAAATTAGAGAAAATTGTAAATGAAGGACAATCAAATTTAGTTTTGATGGGAATAGAACCCACTGTGCCTAGTGAAAAGTATGGATATATTATTCCTGTGGATAAGAATGAAATCAGTCGTGTAGCTAAATTTACTGAAAAACCAGATACAGAAACAGCTAAAGAATATATTAAGCAAGGTGCATTATGGAATGCAGGTGTATTTGCGTTTAAATTGGGATATTTATTAAATAAAGCACATGAATTAATTGATTTTGTGGATTATGCGGATTTATTTAAGAAATATGACACATTAACAAAAATCAGTTTTGACTATGCAGTCGTTGAAAAAGAACCTAATATTCAAGTGCTTAGATATGCTGGGCAATGGAAAGATGTTGGTACTTGGAATATGATGGCTGAGGTTATGGCCGATAAGACAAAAGGTGACGTAATCTTAGACGATACTTGTAAAGATACAAATGTTGTAAATGAATTAAATATTCCAATTCTTTGCATGGGATGTGAAGATATGGTTGTTGCGGCTAGTGAAGATGGTATTTTAGTTTCTACTAAAGAAAGAAGTGGCTATATGAAGCCATATGTAGAAAAAATAGACAATCCGAGTATGTTTGCAGAAAAATCTTGGGGAACCTTTACAGTAATCGATAATCAGGAAAATTCAAAAACAATTAAGATTGAAATGAAACCTAATATGGAAATGAGTTATCATTCACATTCCTATAGAAGTGAGATATGGAATATTATTTCTGGTACTGGAGTAGTTTGTATTAATGGTGAATTAAAAAATGTTAGAGCAGGTGACGTTATACAAATACCAGTGAATACTAGACATAGTATTAAGGCAAATGAAAAGATGGAAATTATTGAGATACAATTGGGTGAATTTATTAAATCAAATGATAAATTAAAATGTGAGAAGTAGTGTTCTTGGATATAATATCCAAATCAATTTATGTTAATTTAACATTAAATAAGAGATGGTTGGTTAACCAATAACTCTATGGTCTAAAAAACGGGTGCTAAAGGAACTATATCTGCTTTAGGAATCGTGAAAATGCTTTATATATAGAGGTTTTATAAAGAATTAAACCATAAAACATTTTCAGCGTATAAATCCATTTTGCCTTTATATAAAGAGCGAAAGCGGTGAATATAAGAGTCGTCACCCGATTTTTATACTATAGAAAACTAATAACACGTTTTTGTGATACAACCAAATATATGTTATTATAAACGTTGACAGAAGTGTCTACGGTTTTGCTTATTTATCGAAAGACTTTTTTTATTAGATAAGTTCAAGTGTTATTGTACACTTTATGTCAAACTATATTTTTGCAAAATAGACATAAATACAAGAAATAGTAATGAATACATTTAAAAGTGAATATTCCATAGGATGGTGGTTAATGACAATAATGAAAATGTTTTATGTGTTAATAGAAATATTTAAAAATATATTTGTTAAAAAAGTGGAAGTTTCTGTCTGATAAAATAAGTTAAGAACTTTAGGTTTTTGTCAAATAGTCTATTATAAGAATGAGATTGTGGTAAAAAATTAGATATATTGAAAAGAAACCGAAGGTCTTGGTGTTAAAATAATCATTTTATTTATAGTGCATGAAATAACATATGCTTTTAAATCGAGTAAAATGTATTAGTGTTCATGTATTGGAATATTTAATTTTATATAGAGAGGGTAAGTATGGGTAAAAATATTAAGGTTTGTTTAGTAGGGTCTTCAGGTGGACATTTAACTCACCTATATCAATTAAAAACGTTTTGGGAAAGTAAAAATCGTTTTTGGGTTACATTTAATAAAGAGGATGCAAACAGCCTTTTAAAAGACGAAAAGGTATATCATTGTTATTTTCCAACAAATAGAAGCATAAAAGCATTATTGATAAATACTGCAATTGCATGGAAGGTGTTAAGAAAAGAAAAACCGGATTTGATTATTTCAACTGGTGCTGCAGTTGCTGTTCCGTTTTTTTATTTAGGAAAATTATTTGGAGCAAAGACAATTTATATTGAAGTATTTGATCGAATTGATGCTTCTACAATTACAGGTAAGCTGGTTTACCCGATTTCAGATAAATTTATTGTTCAATGGGATGAAATGAAAAAGATATATCCAAAAGCAATTAATTTAGGCAGCATTTTTTAGGAGGTGCATTCATGATTTTTGTGACAGTTGGAACACATGAACAACCATTTAATAGGTTGATACGGAAAATAGATGAATTAAAAAGAGATGGAATTATTAAAGAAGAAGTAATCATGCAGATTGGATACAGTACATATGAACCAAAGTATTGTAGATGGTCTAAATTATTACCGTATTCTGAAATGGTTAAGAATGTAAAAGATGCAAGAATTGTTATCACACATGGAGGACCAGCCAGTTTTATTATGCCATTGCAAATAGGAAAAGTACCAATTGTAGTTCCTAGGCAAAAAGAATTTGATGAACATGTAAATAATCATCAAGTGGATTTTTCAAAAGCGGTAGAAGATAGAATGGGAATTATTATAACAGTAACTGACATTAATAAACTAGAAGAGATGATAACAAATTACAACAATTATATAAAAAAAATGAATCAAGGAATAAATAGTAATAATAAGAAATTTAACGACAGTTTAGAGCAAATGGTTGAAGAGATGTTTGAGGAAAAAATTCATGAATAAAGTAGTCATAATCAGTACTGTTGGTCTAATTTATGATGGGATTACTAGTGTTATAGTGTCTTATTTAGAAGCAATGGATAAAACAGATTTAGAAATATATGTTGTAAATACAATAAAATCTGAACCAAAAATATTAGACAGAATCACAGATTTAGGCTGTAAAGTAGTTGATTTGCCATCACGAAAAACTGAGACATTATCATATTTCATAAAATTGACTGATTTTATAAAAAAAAATAGAATTAATATTGTGCATGCGCATGGTAATAGTGCAACTCTTGCTATTGAATTACTTGCTGGATATTTAGGAGGAGCAAAAAAAAGAATAGCTCATTCACATAATACCAAATGTAATCAGGTCAATGCAGATAAGTTGTTAAGACCCCTTTTTTATAAGTTATGTACTGATTCAATAGCATGTGGAAATGAAGCAGGGATATGGCTGTTCAAAGACAAGCCATTTACAGTATTAAAGAATGGTCGAAATATAAATAAATATGCTTTTTCACATAATAAAAGAAAAGTAATCAGAGATATGTACTCATTAGAAGATTCGTTTGTTTTAGGGCATGTTGGAGGCTTTTTTGAACAAAAAAATCATAAGTATGTTATAAGAATTTTTAGGGAATTTTTAAAGACTTATCCGAAATCTAAGTTATTTTTGATTGGTGATGGACCTTTAAAAGAAGAAATTCTAAATAATGTTGCTGATATCAAAGATAATGTGATATTTACTGGAGCAATCGAGAATGTAAATGATTATTTAAATGCGTGTGATGGAATGCTCCTGCCATCCTTGTTTGAAGGGTTGCCTCTTGTGGCAATTGAATGGCAAATAAATGGGTTGCCTGCAATTTTATCTGACACAATAACAAAGGATTGTAAACTAACAGAGAATGTAAAATTTGATTCACTTGAACAAAGTCCAGCTATATGGGCAGATGATATTGTCGAAATGATAGACGAAAATGATAGAGAAAAATCTTCAGAAATTTCGAAAACGATAATTAGAGAGAAAGGGTTTGATATAGAGGATAATGCAAAAACACTTCGTGATATATACTTATCCTAAATATTAAATGTGTGAAATATTATGAAAATTGCTATATTTATGTCCACATATAATGGAGAAAAATATATTAATCAACAATTGGAAAGTATTTTTAACCAAAAAGTATGTGCAAGTATTGAATTATATATTAGAGATGATGGTAGTACTGATCGTACTATTGATATCATTAGAAAATGGAAAGAACAATTTAATATTACTTTATTTATTGAAAATAATGTCGGTCCAGCTCAAAGTTTTTGGAAATTATTTTCGATGAAAGATATCAAAGCTGATTTTTATGCCTTTGCAGATCAAGATGATTTATGGGATTCAAATAAATTACAAGTTGGCATTGATTCTTTAAAGAATGATGAAAAAGAAGCATTGTGGTGTTCTAATTGTAGAATTATCGACCAAAATGGAATAGTTTTTAAAAGTGAAATGAACAAAAATACTCCTGATTTTAACATTATTTCTCAATTTATTTGTGGAACAACTCAAGGATGTGCAATGCTATTAAATGATCAATTGCGAAATTACATCTTAAGTAAAAGTATAAATAAAATACCGATGCATGATTTTATTATAATGACATACGCAATTGCAAAAGGTAAAGTAATTTATGAAAAGTGTCCGACTTTTGGATATCGTGTTCACAATAATAATGTAGTAGCAAAAGAAGGAAAAAATCCGTTAAAGCATGCAATTGATTCTCTGAATAGATGGTTTTCTAAAGAACATAAGAATGAATTAAGCTTATATGCAGAGGAATTTTTAATTAATAATGAGGAGTACTTAGATAATTTAACTAGAGAATATTTAAATGAATTAATTGATGGTAGAGATAGTATAGTTTCTCGAATGAAAATCGTTTTTAACACCAATACGAAGTCACAAAACAAAAAAGCAGAAAGATCTTTTAAGATTAGAATGTTATTAGGCATATTATAATTTAATAATGATGTTGGAGGAGTAAATGTTTGCTAAATTAAAAAAAGATACATATTTTTTCATTTTATTTTTCTATGTTTTAATAATGGTGTTAGACGAAAGTAATTATAAATATAATTCATATTATAATGTTTTAGCATTTGTTGGTAAATTAGTCATTTTTTGTTTCATTTTAGTTTATATAAAGAAATTTAACATCATACAGATTAAGCATGATATATTTATATTTTCATTAATTTTTTTAAATGCTTTATCCATGTTTAAAAATGGCTTAGAAATTAACATGATACTATTTTTGTTGATGATACTTGCATCAAAAAAAATGCCTTTGTATTCAGTATTTAAAGTTTTTCTACTCTCATTTTTAATAGGAATCTGTTTTATAGTTTTATCATCTTTTATAGGATTTATTCCAGATACATTAAACGTGCGCTATTCGGATGATTTTTTAACATTATTCATTCTACATACAAATAGATATGAACGGCATTCATTTGGCTTTCAGTTTAGTAATCAAGTACCTTTTGTACTGATGACTATATATTTTCTTTTTATTGCATTAAGACAACAAAAAATGAAGATGATAGAGCATGTAATTTTTGAGATTCTGAATTTTATTATTTTTATTTTATGTGGGTCACGTTTTGTACTAATAATAATGATTATGACTAATATATGTTACGTTTTATATAAGAATATGCATAAATATTTTTTAAGAGATCAATTTTTTTTATCAATAAAAAAGGTCACATTTATTATTAGAAATATATTTATAATAGGTGCAGTTTTTAGCTTTGCATGTGTTTTATTCAATGCATATGTTCCGACCAAATTTGATTCGGTTCTAAACTTTCGATTAACCTATGCTTTAGAGGCTATAAAGTATTATGGCATTCATCTTTTTGGCTCAGGTTTTGATGCCGGAACAGCTCAAGGTGCTATTAAAGTAATTGTAGACAATGGATATATTATGTTGTTTATGCAAAGAGGAATCTTATTTGCAATTGTTTTATTACTTTATTGGACTGAAATAATACATATTTTATTAAAGAAAAATAATTTTTATATGATTATCCCAATATTGATGATTGCTTTAGAAAATTTTGTTGATTATCAAGTCTTGTCTTATCATTTTCTGCCATTTATGTGTATTTTTTTACATAAAGAAGATAGATTGTTATTTTTAAAATTGGTAAATAGAAAAGGAGTAAAAAATTATGGCAAATATAATAAAAATGTATACCAGACACAAAGAAATAGAAGATTCAAAAAAGGAAATCTTTAAATTGCTGGATAGCTTTGAATTTGGTGATTTTATAAATAAGAAACCCAATGCAATAAATAAAATTATCATGCTTGTTCCAGTTGTATATCCAAATTTAGGAGGAGTTACATCCGCTTTGAGGATATTAAATTATCTTCAGAACAAGGGATGCATGGTTACACTTTGTGTTTGCTCTAATTCTATGTCTATACAAGAAACTAAAAGAAATGTACATTTATGTATGCCAACCTATAAAGGTTCAGTTAAAAATATTGAAGACTGTATGAATGAAAACTATGATGTTTGCATTGCTACTAGTTGGCAAACTGCTTACTTGGCAAAAAAAATAAGTGGATACAAAGTTTATTTTGTTCAAGATTTTGAACCGGAATTCTATGAAATGAATGATTATTCTGTTTTAGCCAGAGACACATATTCATTTGGTTATCATATTATATCATTAGGAGGCTGGAATGTTGATAAGATAAAATTGAATTGTAATTATTCGAAGTCTAAAGTTGATATTATTGATTTTCCTTATGATCCAAAAGAATATTCTTTTGATAACCGGGACTATAATCTTTACAAAGACAAAAAAGACATAACTATTGCATGTTATATACGATTCATTGGAAGAAGAATACCTTATATAAGTGAATATTTATTAAATAACACAAAAAAATATTTAGAAGAACGTGGTTATAATTTAAAAATATTGTTTTATGGTATTGATAAAAAAAATAAGTTTTCTAGTGCAACGAACTTAGGAAAATTATCTCGAAATCAGTTATTTGAACTTTATAAAAGTTGTGATTTCGGAATGACTGCTTCAATGTCAAATATATCATTAGTCCCATTTGAGATGTTAGCAACAGGACTTCCTTTAATTGAATATAGAAATGGCTCATATTCATATTTCTTAGGTGAGGACACTGCTATATTAATTGATTTTGATTATAAAGAATTAGGCGACAGAATCATTGAAGTAATTAGTAATCCAGATATATTAAAGGAAATGCATGAAAAAGCAACACAAAGATTAGAAAAATTGTCTTGGAATAATACGTGTGAACAGTTTTGGAATATTTTGTGTAGTTCGAAGGAGAAATAAGTGGAATGAATGAAGAAATAATGGTTTCTGTATTATGTATTACTTATAATCAAAAAAAATATATATCAGATGCTTTAAATAGTTTTGTAAACCAAAAAACAACTTTTAAATATGAAATACTTGTAAATGATGATTGTTCAACTGATGGAACAAAGGAAATAGTAGAGAAATATGCAAAAGATTATCCAAATTTAGTCAAACCTATTTTTCATGAAGAAAATCAATACTCAAAAGGATTTAGTCCTATACGTGACTTTTTAATACCTGCAGCCAAGGGAAAATATATTGCAATTTGCGAAGGTGATGATTATTGGATTTGTGATAACAAGTTGCAATTACAATACGATTATATGGAATCGCATCCTAAATGTTATTTATGTGTACATGATACATTTTTAGTAGATAAAGATAAAAATGTTATTGGAAAAGTAAATACTAGTAGATGCGGTAATGAAATATCTTTAAAAGATGTACTTGTAGAAGGTGGAGATTTTATTGCTACAAGTAGCGTATTTGCTAAATTACTTGATAATAAATATATACCAAAATATTTTGACATCTTAACACTAGATTATACTTGGCAGATTTTTTTCGCTAGTTGCGGTAATTACACATATTGTTTTGAAGAACCTATGTCAGTATATAGACAAGGTGCCGAAGGTGCATGGTCTTCTTTATGTCAAAAAGATTTTGAAGCCTATAAAGTACGTGAAAAAAATCTACTAGAAAAGAAAATTAGAATGAGAGAAGCTTTTAATAAAGAAAATAATGATATATACAAAGATTTTGTAGAAGAAGCTGATACATATGACACTATCAAATGTGCAATTTGTACAAAAGAGTTTGATGTTTTAAAACAGAAAAAGTACAAAGAATATATTCGTAAATTAGGTATAAAGGAACAACTTAGATATTTTCTTTTGGTTCATGCCCCTTTTGTATTCGATATATATAAAAAAATCAAGAAAGTGGGTAAACATTAATGTATTCATCAAATAGAACACTAGTAAATTTTATTTGGCGTTTTGCTGAACGTTGTGGCGCACAATTGGTTACTTTTATTGTTTCAATTGTTTTAGCTCGTATATTAAGTCCGTCTGATTATGGGACGATTGCGTTAGTTACTGTATTTACAACAATTCTACAGGTGTTTATTGATAGCGGTTTAAGTACGGCATTAATACAGAAAAAAGATGCTGATGATCTTGATTTTTCATCTGTATTTTATTTTAACTTTATTGTTTGTTTAATCTTATATATTATAATGTTTGTGAGTGCACCATGTATTGCAGATTTTTATAAAGATTCTAATTTGATTACTATTATTCGTGTAATCAGTTTAACTTTGATTATATCTGGGGTTAAAGGTGTACAACAGTCTTATGTATCAAGGAATATGTTATTTAAAAGATTTTTCTTTTCTACATTAGGAGGAACAATCTTTTCTGCAGTTTTAGGTATTATCATGGCATATGCTGGGTTTGGAGTTTGGGCTATTGTTTTTCAACAATTATCAAATAATGCAATTGATACATTGATTTTATGGATAACTGTTAAGTGGCGGCCAATAAAAAAATTTTCATGGATTCGATTAAAACATTTATTATCTTTTGGTTGGAAAATGTTAGCTTCTTCTTTGTTAGATACGGTTTATAACAATTTAAGAAATATGATTATAGGTAAATTGTATACTTCAGCAGATTTAGCGCTCTATAATCAGGGTGATAAATTTCCAAAGCTTATTGTTACGAATATTAACACTTCAATTGATAGTGTGTTATTACCTACTATGTCTAATGAACAAGATAATCATGTAAGAGTAAAGGATATGACTAGAAGAGCTATAAAAATCAGTACTTATATTATGGCTCCACTAATGATTGGATTAGCTTTTTGTGCGAGACCTATTGTACAATTGGTTTTAACAGATAAATGGCTACCTTGTGTACCTTATTTACAAATATTTTGTGTCTCATATTTATTTTGGCCGATTCACACTGCTAATTTAAATGCTATTAAAGCTATGGGGAGAAGTGATTTATTTTTAAAAATTGAAATCATTAAAAAATTTATTGGAATGATTTTATTAATTATCACAATGAATATCAGTGTTATGGCAATGGCATATAGTTTATTGATTAGTGGTTTAATAAGTCAGATTATTAATTCGTGGCCTAACAGATATTTGTTAAAATATTCATATATAGATCAAATTAAAGATATACTACCTAACATTGTGATAGCATTAATAATGGGTGGATTCGTATATTTTATTAGTTATTTAAATTTACCAATTTTAGTTTCTTTGGTACTTCAAATTGCATTAGGTGGTATAATATATTTGGTGTTATCAATTTTCACTAGAAATGATTCATTTATATATCTGATTAACATTTTAAAAAGTAGAAAGGTGTGATTTTGTGAAAAAATTAATGATACTTGGTGGTTCAAGATATGCATTACCAGTTATTGAAGCAGCACATGAACTTGGTGTCTACGTAATTACATGCGATTATTTACCTGATAATATTGCACATAAATACTCAGATGAGTATTGTAATGTGAGTATTATTGATAAGGAAGCAACTTTAAAAGCTGCAAAGAATTTAAAAATAGATGGTATTATGTCATTTGCATGTGATCCTGGTGTAATTACTGCAGCCTATGTTGCTGAAGAAATGGGATTGCCTAATGTTGGTCCATATGAATCTGTATGTATTTTACAGAACAAAAAAAGGTTTAGAGAATTTTTAACAAATAATGGTTTTAATGTTCCTGTCGCAAAAGGATATACTGATGTGAAGGATGCATTAAAGGATGTAGATTTATTTAATTGGCCCGTAATTGTTAAGCCAACGGATTCTGCTGGAAGTAAGGGTGTTAAAAAGGTTGAAAAACCAGAAGATTTAGAATGTAGTATTGAATATGCACTTTCTTATTCACATTCCCATGAATTTATTATTGAGGATTATCTTGAACAAAAAGGATATTCTTCGGATACAGACAGTTTCTCGATTGATGGTGATTTAAAGGTAGTTACTTTTAACTGTCAAAGATTTGATGCTAATGCAGAAAATCCATATACACCTTCAGCTTATAGTTGGCCTTCTTCAATGAGTGATGAGCATCAAGAAGAATTGAAAAATGAAATTCAAAGATTGATTCATTTGTTAAATATGAATACGGCTGTATATAACATTGAAACTCGTGAGAGTACAAATGGTAAGGCTTATATTATGGAAGTCAGCCCTCGTGGTGGTGGAAATCGTTTGTCTGAATGTATTCGTTATGCTACGGGTGTGGATATGATTACAAATATGGTTAAGTATTCCGTGGGATTACCAATTGATAAAATTGAACAAAAGCCATATAAAGGATGTTGGGCAGAGATTGTATTACATAGTGATAAAGAAGGTATATTTGATTCACTGTGGCTATCGGAAGATATTAGAAAAAATGTAGTAGAAGAAGATTTATGGATTAAAAAAGGTACAATGGTGGGTGCTTTTAAAGCAGCTAATGAAGCTATTGGTACTTTGGTTCTGAATTTCGATACACAGGAACAGATTGATGAAGTTTTGTCAAATCAGGAAAAATTTGTGAAAGTTATATTGAGTGAATAGATATGTTAGAAATAGGTGGATATATTGAGCTTGATAAATATCGATTGCCAATGTTACATGGAGATGCAATTAAATTAAATTGTGGTCGAAATGCATTAGCGTATTTGATTGAGTCTAAAAATATTACAAAGTTATACATCCCAAAATTTAATTGTGATTGTATAACAGATTTGTGTAAAAGAATGAATGTTGACTATGATACATATTCGATTGATAAAAATTTTAAACCAATTTTTAATTCTAAGTTAAATAAAGATGAATATCTATATTTAATTAATTATTATGGTCAAGTTTCAAATGAAGAAATTAAAGTTTACAAAGATAAGTACAAAAATTTAATTGTAGATAATGCACAAGCTTATTTTCAAATTCCTATTGAGGGGATAGATACATTATATACTTGTAGAAAGTTCTTTGGTGTTTCTGATGGAGCTATTTTGTATACAGATTTATTGTTGAATCGTGAATTAGAGGTTGATGAGTCATTCAACAGAATGAGATTTGTCTTGGGACGCTTTGAAAAAAATGCTAGTGATTTTTATTTGGAGAGTTCTAAAAACAATGATTTATTTGATGTTGAACCTGTAAAATATATGTCTAAATTAACGGATAATTTGCTTCATGGCATTGACTATGATTATGTAGGTCAGAAAAGGACAACTAACTTTGAATATTTAAATAAAGTTTTTAAAGATATAAATCAATTACAACTTTGTACTCCTAGGGGAGCTTTTATGTATCCATTACTTATCGCTAATGGAGCTGAAATTAGAAAAGAATTACAACAAAAGAAAATATATATTCCAATTTTATGGCCTAATGTATTAAATGAATGTTCAGAGGATTCTATTGAATATAATTATGCAAAAAACATATTGCCGTTACCGTGCGATCAACGCTATTCTGAAGAAGAAATGGAATATATGAGTAAATTAATACTTGAAAGGATGGTTTAAAATGAAAAAGATAATAATTTTTGGTGCAACTGGTAACGTTGGATCATACGTATTAAAGTATGCTTTAGAATATTTTGAAGGAAAGTATGAAGTTATTGCTTCTGGAAGAAGAAAAACAGACTTTTTTGAAAAAAGAGGAATTACATATTATTCAGTAGATATGTCTAAAAAAGAAGATTTTGATAAACTCCCTCAAGAAGATGTTTATGCAGTTATTGATTTAGCAGCTACGATTCCTTCATATATGAAAGGATATCATCCTGATGAGTATGTACAATCAAATATTATTGGGTCATATAATGTTTTAGAGTATTGTAGAAAAGTCAAAGCGGATCGTATCATATTCTCAACTACAGTGTTTGATATTTCACTTAGTGCTGAACCAGGAGTTGTTTTAGAACCAGATATGCCTTATAACTTCAGTTACAAAGGAGATCATGCTGTATATGTTATTACTAAGAACACTATGCGTGAATTTATGAAACATTATTATGAAGAATATGGATTGAAATACTTTGTATTTAGATTTCCAACAATTTATAATTATAGTCCATATCAATATTATCATCCCAATGGAGTGAAAAAATTAAGACCGGTATATCAAATGATTGATAATGCTATGAATGGAAAGCCAATTGAACTGTGGGGAGATCCTAACTATTCAAAAGACATGGTTCATGTATATGATTGTGCACAAGAATTGTGTAAAGCTGTAGAAGTAAATCGTGACTTTGGTGTTTATAATGTTGGTACAGGGAAACCTGTTACTTTAAAAGAACAAATAGAAGCTATTATTGATGTATTTTCACCAGAAGATAATAAATCTGAAATTATTTATTGTCCGGAAAAACCAGTTGGTGGAGGTTTCTTAATGGATATTACAAATGCCAAAGAAGAACTTGGTTATGAGCCTCAATATGATGTTCACAAATTGTTTGAAAATTATAAAGAAGAAATGCAAATAAATCGTTTTGCTGAATTAAGAAATAACAAGGATTAAGGTGATATATATGGCAAATGATATTTTAGTAACACGTTCCTCAATGCCTTCTTATGAAGAGTATTGTGAAGAAATTAAAGATATGTGGGATACTCATTGGCTAACGAATATGGGTCCTAAACATAAAAAATTACAAGAAGAATTAGTTGAATATTTAGATGTTGAAAACATTGATTTAATGACAAATGGACATATGGCTTTAGAGTTGTCATTACAAGCATTAAATTTAAAAGGTGAAGTCATTACAACTCCATTTACTTTTGCATCAACTACACATGCGATTGTTCGTAATGGATTAGAACCTGTATTTTGTGATATTGATCCTGTTGATTTTACAATGGATGTCACAAAATTGGAATCTTTGATTACAGATCGTACTTGTGCCATTATGCCAGTTCATGTATATGGCAATGTTTGTAACATTGAAGAGATTGATCGTATTGCAAAGAAATATAGTTTAAAAGTGATTTACGATGCTGCACATACGTTTGGTGAAACATACAAAGGTAGAGGCATTGGATCTTATGGTGATGTTTCATGTTTTAGCTTCCATGCAACAAAAGTATTCAACTCTATTGAAGGTGGAGCAGTATGCTTTGGCAATGAATTAAAGGATTTTGGATTGGATTTGTATCGTTTGAAAAATTTTGGTATTCGTGGACCTGAAACAGTGGATGCAGTGGGTGCAAATGCGAAAATGAACGAATTCTGTGCGGCCATGGGAATCTGCAACTTAAGGCATGTTGATGAAGAAATTGAGAAACGTAGAAAAGTGGTAGAAAGATACCGTAGCCATTTAGAAGGTGTAGCTGGAATTCAATTAAGTCCAATTCAAAAGGATGTAAAATCAAACTATGCATATTTCCCAGTTGTATTTGATGAAAAAGAGTTTGGTGCAACAAGGAACGAAGTGTTTGATAAATTAGCACAAAATGGAATTGGTGCTAGAAAATATTTCTATCCATTAACAAATAGTTTTGATTGTTTCCATGGTAAATATGATCTTGATGAAACACCAGTCGCTAGATATATCAGTAATAGAGTCTTAACTCTTCCATTGTATGCAGATTTATCATTGGAAGATGTTGATAGAATTTGTGAAATTATTCTATCCTAAATGGTTAAAGTAAAACAAATTGTTTACATCATATCGATTTTTTGATGGTTGTTTTAATTTTGTATTCTAGATAAAACTGCATTCTTGTCCTAGGCAAGTATGCAGTTTTATATTCATAACAAAGAGAATTTAAAAATATGAATAAAAGAAATTCAAATATGGAATTATTAAGGATAACAGCAATGTTAATGATAATTTGCTATCATATTTTTTATCATTGTATTAATGTACAATTAACAGATATAGATTTGATATCAAAGTCTGGAAGTAACTTTTTTTGTTATCCTCGCTTTTCGTATAAACTTTGTATACTTGCGATTATTTCTCCAATGGGACAGATTGGTAATGCTATCTTTCTAATTATATCTGGATATTTTATGGTACATAAAGAATATATAGATTTATTAAAAATTTCGAAGAAGTTGATATTCCAACTCGGATTTACAGCTTTTATTCTTGGCTTAATGTCAATATATTCGTATTACTATGTTACAGGGGTATCTCTAAAATTATTACAATTCAACTCATTTAATTATATTGCATGGTACATTGGATATTATTTCTCAATAATACTTATAGCAAAATTATTCTTAAATAAATACCTTCAAAATTTAAACCAGAAGAATTATTTAATGTTTTTATTTGCTATATTTGCACTTTTACAATTCTCATGGAGTGAAGGTTTTATAGCTAGTATTGCTAATGGATTAGAAATATTATGCACTGGAATTTTTGCATATTCATTAGGGGTTATATCAGAAAACATAATCCTTTTGATTCTTTGAGATTATGGGTAATAGTTATGTTGATTTTGATAATAAATATTTTGGTTATTGGTAATTTCTATATAAACACATTAAATGGTATTTTAGAGTATGATGCTAATAATGGAAATCATTTTATTCAATATATACCAGGCTATTTGAATAATCAAATTGTCTCTTTAGCTTTAGCTATATGTATATTCGAATTATTTAGAAGAGTTAAAATATCTAATAATCATATTATTAATTATTTAGGGGCATCAACCTTCATGGTTTATTAAATACATGATAATCAATTTGCATATAACCTATGGTATAGTGTGAATTGGATTAGTTTATTACATAAAAATATTTCAAGGTTTGCTATTATATATCTAATGTGGATCATAGGAAATTTTGTAGTTGGTTTTATATGTTATTGTGTTTATCAGTTATTAGGAAAGATATTGCAATATCTAAAGCCTATTGCTTATAAAGATAAAACAAATATTATTTAATTTTTCTAGAGTTATTAATAAATGTTTTGGCTTAACAGATACATTGGTGACTTGTTAATATATTCGACATTAATGATGTCTATTTAAGGCTTATTGTATAAGTGTAAACAAAAGAGAGACTACACTTATGACAAGAACTTCAAAATATTTAAACCAAGATACTATCGCTGCTTTACAATCTTTTCAAATCGAAAAGATTGATTGCGAAATTACTGATTATTTAGATACAAACAATAAAATGAATACGTATCATTTTGAATACTGTCCTAAATGCGGATGTTATCATCCTCGTTTGGTAAAAGTGGTTTTGTTAATTCTGGTAAGTAAATGATTCGATGTAAAGAATGTGAAAACGTTTTGTTGTGGACAGCGGTCAGCTTACTTTTTATTCTCACCAAGACCTATACAAATGGAATGAACTTATTTTGGATACATTGAATGGAGTATCTCTTAAAGAAACAGCTGCTAAAATCAATGTGAATGAACGTAATGCTTTTTATATGCGCCATAAACTATTGGTTAGTCTAGAAACTGAGGAACGTCCCATACACAGTAGTTAATGAAGTTGAGATGGATGAAAAGTATACTCCATAAATCTTAGCTCCCTTATGATTTCATAAATTGAAGTGGCTCTCTTCGTGGATTTAGGGCTTTGTCCAAATGGATTGGGTGGCTCCGCCACCATGGAATACTCAGAAGTTTTAAAAAAGTTATTTTTACAGTATTAAATAATCAATTTTGTGGTTTTATACTGATACTATCATCTGTTCCTTATAAGATATTTGATTTGAATCTTAACGATTGAAATTAATGTCCTAGTTTGTTTGTCATATAATTTTTCAACTCTTATGTCAGTATATCTTCGTAATGAGATATTATTGAAATATTTTTTAGTAGGATTATGTGACTAAAAATATTAAGATTCTTGAAAAGAAATACAGAAAGAGAGCAAATTATGGAATTATTATATTTTTATATAAATTTATCTGAAAGTGAATTTATTGAAAAAACGGTTTTAATTTTTCGCCTAATTATAATTTTGAAGTCAATTATCAAAACGGGACGTATATTCTATCTAGTAACAAACGAAACGATTGGGTTCCTGATGACTTTTTTGATGGAGATGGTTGTATTTCGAATATTACTGCAATTGTTGATGAAAATGGATCAGGAAAAACAACGCTTTTAGACTATATCCTTTATTCAGGCATTGTAAGTAAACCGGATAAAGATAAAAAATATTATGATTTTTTTATTGATAAATTCAAGTATAGGGAACAGATTTCAGTCTATAAGGATAAAGGTAGATTAGTTTTTTATCATAACGTTGGAAACGTAATTTCAATAGATAATATAGACTGCATAGATATTACAAAAGATTCAAAAGAATTATCTAATATGTTAATTAATAATGATGGATATAAAAATATGACAAAAATCGCAATAACGAATAGTCTATATTCAAAAAGTGTAGTATCAACACATGGATGTCTTGATACGATTACTTTGAATCCAAACAGTATAAACACATTAAAGCAATCCTTCTACAAAAAAAAGTTTAGGCTTAGATAATGCAATATATGGTGGATTTTATGATATTCCAGTTATTGTATCTGAATATAAGTCTATAGGGGATTTTCAAAATTTATTGGACATAATATATTTAAAATATATTACAGAAACTTATGAAAAAAGTATATTTGAAAATCTTTTGAATCGTGATTTAAAAATTTCATTTAAAAATGTTGGTAGCTTTTTAAAAGATTGGTTTGAAAAAAATAATGATTATAAAAGTGATGAACGAAATTTAAGATCATATTATGAGACATGGAGACATGCATTATCAAATATAAGCGCAGAACAATTTGTTGAGGATATAACTTTAATTTTGTATTCCAATTTGCTTCTTGAAATAATATCATGCAATAATTCATGCAATAATGTAGATAAATGTAGGATAAAAAAATTCAAGGATAAAGCTGATATAGCTAACTATATTGAAAATTGTATAAACATTGAAAATTGTATAAACGAACCGAAAAAACATTCGTATTTTAGGAATGCTTTTGAAGAAATAAAATCTTATGAGGAATGTTTGGATAAATGCATGAATAATCTTTGCCTATTACCCAAACACGATTTAGGGTATGATTCTTGTAAAATTGTTAAGCATAGAAGCAAAGAGTTATCAAATTTATTTAGTTTAATTGAAGAATCAATGTTGAAAAGTAAATATTCATTTGTTTTGAGATATATAAATATTCGTGGACTTGATTTATCTAGTGGGGAGAGAGCACTACTTAATTATTTCTCATGGCTGCACATGATACCCTATTTTAAAGTTATTCAAACAGATGTAATAGAAAGTACATTTGATAATATCTTATTGTTGATAGATGAGATTGATTTGTATTGTCATCCTAGTTGGCAACAAAAATTATTAGATTATTTAATTCAAGAAGTCAAATTCAATTTTAAAGATAAACATGTTCAGATTATGTTTACAACACATAGTGAGTATTCCACGCACTCAGAGCCACACCGTCCAGCACTGAGAGCCACCCGTTCCATCATGTAGAGCCACCCAATCTATTAATCAGAGC
>JABLTK010027064.1_pt1 | contig 26741 bp, 47 predicted proteins | sample 7160131 | NCBI WGS metagenome assembly JABLTK01 (sample SAMN14651221, study PRJNA627086) | human gut metagenome | isolation source: feces | host: Homo sapiens
AAATGGGAATCGAAACAGTGGAGGCAGTCCATCGAATAGACCCCTCAACAGAAGAGATCCGGGTCCAACAGTCACATGATATCTATATGGTGAATAATGGGTATGGTTGTTTTCAATTCCTCTTTATATGTAGGGAAAATCGAGTTCGCGTACATTCTCAGGGTTACTCTACCTCTCCAGCCTATTTTAGGTTTGTATATCTTAGAGTGTTTTACGCTGTAGCGACTATTCTATTCTTGATGATCAATCTTATACACCTACATATCGTAATTTCACCCCACAATACTCATGTAATTGTTACCTATTCTGTTTATCTATAGCGGTGTTTGACAGTAACAATAGTTTCGTTACTAATGCGAGATCGAGTCAACGGTTACCAGTGAATTATCAGTCGCATGCTACAAATCTTAATGTTTCGAGTAATGATGATTTCGATTATCCCGATCTGAGTCAAGAGAACATGTATCTTAGACGAACGAGTAGTCTTCATTCTAATGGCTCTCGTACTTCACGACCTAATGATCTTCGTTCGTCTCGTTATGCTGATAATATTCACTTGGATCCACTTTCTCAAGATTCGAGCTATGATTCACATACTCCTTCTCTAAGCTGTCATACTCAAATGGATCCAATGTTTGATGACTCTCACCAATCTCTTGGAGAAATGTTGTCTTCCTCTTCTCCCAGTGTTACTCATATGCCCTATGTTACCAAGACTGGTTATTCTTCTACACCTTCAAATCGCTCGGGCCTCTTTCAAGGAAATACTCTCCACGTAGAACCTGAATATCGTGCTGATTATGCGTTGTACCATAATCATATTCCTTTGACAGATGCAACTTGGTATTCCTATGATCGATACCCCACATCTTCAACTTCACTTCGAGAAGGAACAAATCGTTTATATGAACCAAGAGAGAATCTTTTTGAACCTTGCTCTCGACTTCGTTCACGGAGTCAGTTAAGTGGAATGAATGAATCAGACTCTTATCGTAATTATGACGAACCATCTCGTTTAAGTTATCCTGTATCTGACTACGAGACTGCGTATTCCTATCTCCCCGAGTCTGTTCAATCTTTCGAAGATCCTAGAGTGAAACAATCATTTTATTCTGTGAATACGAAATATGATGACCCATATATCTACTCTGATAGAGTCGAGTATCCTAGAGATTTCAATACATATCATCCTCGCTATCCTGTTTCATCATCTCCACATTATTCTTCTCTCACAACCACTCCTCATTCCATCATGACTAGTGAATCTCATTCTAGTTGGGATCGGGATCCTAATCAGTCATGGCTCTCATCGTTCAGCATATCACCACGAGTTCAGAATGTTCCTTCAACACCTCAGAACTATGGTGTTCGTACTCCAACGAATCGTGTGGTTGACCCCTATATATCTCTCACACGTCTATTTCTGTGGAAGCAATCTCCGTATAAGGAGATATGGGAAGAACATGAATTTGCTCAGCAGTTAACATCATCACCACATCCAGTTTGCACACACAATAGTGACCCAGAATGGATTCATAGTCAAATTGAAGAGGCTGTAGCTGCTAAGCGAGAATGTCATTTCCGTGAAGCTCGCCTCATTTTTATCAAGCTGGTCGTTTTATATCCTTCCGATCCTTTAATCTGGTTGGAGTTTGCTCGTTTGGAAATGGAATGTGGTGAGTATGGAAATGCTCATAATATTCTTGCTGCTTCGCGTATTCAAATTCCTCACAATGAGGCAATCCTACAGAAGAGTCTAAAAGTCGAAGAACGCTTATTTAATCTTCCAGCCACTTTACGTCTGGTCGCAGAATTGCATAAACTTGATACTCAGAAATCTGTGAAGATGATGATGGATGGTGTTCTTGTTTTAGCTAGAATGGGATTTGAAAAGAGTACGTATGATTACTATCTATCTGTGACTAATAATCCTCACTTTTTTACTGGCAATTTTTATATGGATTTTTTGGAATTCCAATTACATTCAAGTAAATATGAATCATTCCTTCATATGATACCTCATGCATTATCTCGATTCCCAAAATATGGACCATTATGGTTCTTTTCGTTGCATGTGATTCAACACAAGAGTTTTGTTGAATGGCATCAGAACACCACGTCTATTGATACATGTGAGTTTGATAGTATAATGACAGAAGCTCTTAAATGTCTCACAAATGATATTACCTGGAAGGCTTACTACATTCGTCTTCAATACACTTTACGATTCCTCTTAGCAATTCATCATAATGATGCAATTCGTGTTAGTGATTGATAAAGACCTGATGAATAGACTCATGATATGATTAACTTCTTTAAGGAATGTAGACTATTTCAACGTCGTCTTATTGAAGATACTAAATACGCTCTTGCTGAATGTCATGAGAACTTACGATGGAAAGTCTTTGCATTGCTAGGTCGAGGTGCATGTATATTGGGTTATCGAGTTACTGCTCTTCGTGTATTACGATACACTAATGATTTATCTCTAGTTTACACTCCATGCATTGATTATGGCTCCTCCGAAGTTAAAGAATCAGGTACTTTTGGAGTACAGTAAAGTGGCCTTTTTCTGCCATGATCAACCTCTTGCTTGTGCTATTTTAAATCGAGCCATTGTTGATTATCCTGATGAATGGAAATTAGAACTCGAATATGTCCTTCAGTTGGTATGTGTGCTACCTCTTTATCATTCTTAGTGTCAACGAGAACGATTCATTGAAGCGTTAGGTCTTAGTGTTGTTGCTATTCGTCGGCATGTTGGTGCTGGTCGTCTCTGGGCTGCATGTATCCATCTCGTCCATCAGTATTCGCTTTCTCTTCCACTAATATCAAGATGTTGTGGTCCTGAGGCTGCCATGGTTGTGTTCCGTAAGTCATTACGACATGTCGCCAAGTCAGGTGAAGTATGGTGTGAAGGAGCTCGTATCTTTCTGAACCCCACTTCCCATTTATTCCATCTTGAAAATGCCGCAAAATGTTTGAATTTTGCACTCTTTTTTACTCCTCAATATGGGGACTCAATTATTGAGGTAAGTTTGGAAGAAGAACTTCATAATAGGCATTGCGAATCTTAATGCTATCTTCTGATCTCTTTTTATCTTTCTATAAGTGCCCGAATCGACATCTTCTAGCATCATTGCTTCAGTCCAATGCCACGCTCATGTTCCTATGTAGAAGGTATGCATTAACTGAACCTAATTATGGTCCACTTATGTTCCGTTGTAAAGAATTCCTAACCTCACCTTCAAAGGAAGTAAGGATAATCTGGAGTTTATCATTTGTAGGTGTTTTATCGTGCCATTAGTATGTGTGCGTTGGAAATTGCATCAAATGCTCCATTATATTACGAGGCACTTTTGTGTCGTGCAAATGAGGCTAAACAAAAACAGGACCAGTCAATATCGGTTCCTTCTGTTCAGCCTCCACATTGTTTGAGAACGCGTTTTGCGTTTGGGATTAAACCAGATTATATGTACGCCGACGGATCTCCTTCCCTTGCATATGCTCGTTCTGTTCAGATTATCTACGGTACTGTTAGTTTGGATAGTTGCTTTGTTTGTTCGAAACCTCATTTTTAATTTCCCATATTCTAGGAATGAGTATTTCTCCTGAACTCATGTCTGAACAACCGAACGAGGGTGGAGATAACTCCATAGAGTCCTTGTTAACCATGTCTCGAAATGTGCTTACTTTCTCCCTGAATGATGATTAGCTATGTGACAGCATTCCAGTACTGGGGGATTACAACTACTTTACTGCTTTTCCAGAGTTTACCTCAATGTGTAACTTTGTTAAAACACAGAGTATTTCCGGCTTTCAATGTCTCTTTGACCTCGTTCTCATTGGTGTGGAGTGTTATATATAGTACGAACCGAATAACGGTCTGAGTCTCCTGGAGATTCCTGAATTGGAATCCGGAGGTGATTACGAAATTATTAGCCAACTAGAGGACTTTATTTTTGCATTGGTAGAGTCGTGCCTGTCTTCTTCAGAATCTCAAGATACGAGTGTCGAGTCTTGTGAAGTGAGTGTAAGAAGTCTGTTATAATTGTCCAGAAACTCATTGAAGATACTCAGAAGCGCATCCATTTTCCTCTCATCAAGTACAATTTGACTAAAGGAAAACCGCAGAATCAATTCGACGATCGTGTGGATGCTATGGATTTAAATTTTGCTCCCAAACTCCGAATCAAACATAATACCCGTTGTCCTTGGAAAAATGAAGAAATCTCTCGTATTCCTGGAATCTTCTTTCAGGATGATTATATGCGTGAACTGGGTATTGATCCCAAAACCCAACTGATCAGCATTTATCGGAATCCCTATTCTTACGAAATTCACAGTACTTCTGTTTCGTTTCTTTCATTTAGATATCGAGTACTCTGATTGGGAGATCAATGGTGAATTCGAAGTGGCGCCTTTACGATCTCTGGATGAAACTCCCTTCACAATGATAACAACAGAAAACGGAATTCGTGATTTGGTTGTTCAGTTACGTAATTGTCCCATGATCAGTGTGAGTGTGATTCAGCATCGCTATCGTTCCTATCTTGGTTATTCTAGTATTATTATGGTAGAACTCTAGGAATGATGTGATTAAAATAGATTTCATCTCCAACTGCTGATTATGCGATTGATGCAATTGAGTGTCATGACAGTTGTTGGCTTCTGAATGAGCTCTTCACAGATCCGTCTGTTTTAAAAATAATGTTTAACGCTGAAAATCAGTTACTCTGGTTACAACGTGATTTTGGGGTATTTATGGTAAACCTATTCGATCTCCAAGTTGCTCTCACTCTTCTGGGTGAGAAGAAAATAGGTTTTGGCGAGGTAGTATTATCTACCGTGAAGGAGTATGTAAATATGCGATATATGAGAGCTGATTGGAGGTCATGATAAGGAATGTGAATGAATTCTAGAACTCGGCCATTGACTCCTGAAATGCAATTATTCATGCGTCAGCTAACTCATTTCCTTCAACACATCACGTATGGGTTGGTAGAACGTTTGAGGAATCTGAGTGATGCACATGCAAATCGAGTAAGGACTGTCTTATGATATGATAAATAGATGGTGGAAGCTCTGGCTGCTTGTAATGAGTTGTGTTTGCTAACTTATCATAAACCCGTTCAAACATACGAAACAGGTGAAACTGCAATTGCGGAGTAATTCATGAGGATTGGAATCAGAAATTAGATTGGGGTTACAATTGGGTTTGAACAATAAAACACTGTTTTTGTCATTGTACTATTGGCGTGATGTCGTTGCTCGAGAGTAAGCTCTTTGATGGGTATTTACTATAGGAACGATGAAAGTGTGCAGTACGTACTTCCTTTGATGCGAATCCTTCAGATTATGAAGAGACGTCCCACTACACAGGAGGAATTACGTCAGATATTGGAGCCAATGAGTGATGTGGTAAATGAGCGTTTGGAGCGTTTGATGACAATTATTCGTGAATGTGCGGATGTAACAGACAGTGAGTCAATTATGTAAGTATTGATAGAATGGGAGATGATGAGCGATCGAGGCTAGAATGGATTCTTGATACTTTTCCATTCAATGAAGCGATAATCTTCTCGCTGATCCTTATGTTGTGTGTTGATGATTTGAATAATGTTGCTTACATTAGTAGATTCCCTCAGATCGTACAAAGAGCTTGTGCTGATGGAACACCAACTATTCAGAAGATTCTTGCAAATGACCGCTGTCTTTTCAATGGTATTACTATCACAGAGGTGAAGTTACCAAAATCACCAGCATCATTAGAAGAACTCTCTCAATACGAAGCTTCTGAACACATCACAAACGAGCAGCAATTGAAGATTATGATGGATCGAGGTCAGTTCCGTCAGCTCTCTTCATCTGATGATCCTGCTGATAAGTTCCTTGTGTATACTCCAAATACGCTTCCTTACAATCCTTCAGCTCCATTACGGAACACAGTTCCTTATATTCCACTACAGTTCACGGAGAAGGGTGTATCTATTGACCCTATCATTCCTGATGAGTACATAAATCCAAGTGTTAAACGTTTTCTTGATAACATTAGCAATATGCTGACTCCTGAACAGATTTCGGAACAACAAATGATTCGGGAACAATTGGGTCTGGATCATATTCGGTCCGAATTGTGTCATTTGGGTAGTGTAGTTGAAGATGATGTAAGGATATGAATTGAAATGAATTGAAGGCTATTTCTCTGTCTTCAGATGCTGAGGATATGATGAAACAGTTTAGTGAAGAGTTTAATATATCCTTACCAGCGGGTTTACCTCCTCGTTCTTTGAAAGAGATTTATCAATTGCCTCACAAGGGAAAAGGAGGAGATGAAGATGATGAGAGTGTGAAAAAGGATAAAAAGGATGCTCCTGTGAGTGTTAGTGAGATTGTGTTGTGTGAGAAATAGGACCTGGATATTAGCAACTTGCTAGGAGTTGAAAGCACGAAGAATATGAGTGATGTAATGATGAACATGGAGGATGAGGGATAGAATGAGTTTATGAGAGAGATTGGATGGACTGATGAAGCAGAGACAGCAGCGGAGTATGCTAGTCAGCATATCATGTTTCCTTTCTCGAAGTGACCGTTTCTGTTTCTTAATAAACATTTTAATCAGATTTCCATAGTTCGACAATCTGATCCAAGATAAAAAAGCCAAAGAAGAAGATCAAGGAATAAAGCTATATGGTATCCTATACATGTTTCTTACAGATGATTGAGCTGGATTGACTACCCACTTGACTGGATACTTCTGATGGAGAGAAATGGTATAACATCGCGCGCCAATGAACTGATATTCAGTCCTCAATAAGGAAAACATACTCCAATAACGAAGATAAACATAAATACTGGATCCTCACATGACATAAACAGCAGTAACAACAAATACGATACATTACAGGATATGAAGACATCCCATAGTTGGTCTACATACGAGGTATAAGATGTGTACACCTAGGATTAAGAAACTATCATCGACAATACATAATCAACTGTAAGACTAGCAAAGAATAGAAAATACGCTAGGTTACGAAATAAACGAGTGATAAATAACTCTTTCTCCTTCCGTGGCTATGAATGAGTGACTAGGAATTAGTACGTACATTGATTTGTCCTCGCGAATAATCAACATCTCTATTTGTAATTCGATAAAGTAGTTTTCATACGCATACAACGATTTCTCCTGCATTGACAATTCCTGTACACTATTCCAAAATGTCGTATTACTAACACTACATCGTGTTACGCAATTCTTAAAACAGATTACTTGTCATCTGCACATCTGTTCGTTAGATAGTCAGAGTCAAAGCTCTCTTTTGTTGTACTATATGCAGAGCTTTTCGTTTCCATAACAATATAAGGTACACAATATCTACTTAAAGATTCTTGTTCGCCTTGTCAGCTGATAAGATTGTACAGATCATGTTCCTGTTTCAGTAATCAGTGAATGAGACTATTTCTTTTCAGTTTACATAAGAAGAATTGAACCAACTCCAGGTACAAGAATAATCCCACAAGTGGTCTCATTTAATGGTAGTTTTCTTTGAACAACTCGTGAAGGGGATGGTATTATGCATGTAATCGATATGATACCACTTTAAGAGATAGGGATGGTTTGGCAATCCTTCTCGTTTTAGCATGTCTAGCAGTTTTCGGATTCAGTAAATGTTATTTTTCAACAAAGAAACGAAGCATAACAATCAATGGAAAGGTATTTCTGTAGTCTTCCATATTCTAATGATCTAGATAGCTAAAACTGTTGGATTTTTCCATCCATATGCTAACAGTTGTGGAGGAGGAGAAAAAGTTCTCTGGGGTGCCGTTCAGGGATTACAGGAGATTGCAGAGTATGACCGTTTTGGCTGTTTTCTTAATCTAGATTCCAACCGATTCACTGTGTTATCTACACCGGAGACAAAGAATCGAAAGAAGAGATCCTAAAAAAGACCAAAGTAAGAGTGGGGATGTAACAGTGACATGAAGGATATTCTTCACTTTAATATCAATCCGTCGTTTAGCTTAGAGATTGTCCATTTATCATCACGCAAGTGGTTAGAAGCATCAAAGTCGCTGTATTTTCATTATCTCAGTTATAGCTATCCTCATTTCACAATGTTACTTCAATCTCTCGCCTCAATGGTGGTTGTTATCGATGGATTGAAGCAATTCGTTCCAGACATCTTTTTTGATACTACAGGTCTTGCTTTTACCTATCCCATTGTAAAAATGCTCACTGGAGCGACAGTCCTCTCTTATACTCATTATCCAACGATCAGCACAGATATGTTGCAGAGAGTTCGTGAAAAACGTACAACGTACAACAATGATGCATTTGTTAGTAACAGCACAACAGTGAGTACACTCAAGTTGATGTCTCAATTCTCTCTTTTCTTCATATTTAGCTATTACAAACTTTTCAGCGCAGTATATGGTGTTGTTGGACGCAGTGCCGATATGGTAATGGTCAATGGCACTTGGACCTACAATCATATCATTTCACAATGGCGTCAACCTGAGAGTTTGCATCCTTCAATCCACATCATCATATAGAAACGAGCATTGTCTATCCTCCATGTGATACATCGGATCATCGCACATTGGGTCTTGGTGAGCCAAGACGTCGTGATATTCTCTCCATTGGGCAATTCAGACCTGAGAAGGATCATATTAAGCAATTATACATACTGAGAAAACTACTTGATATTGGTAAATGATTCAGAATTGAATGATCGAAAGATGATCAGTATTCGGATGTTCGACTGATTCTTGTTGGAGGTTGTCGGAATAAGGAAGATGAAGAACGAGTAGCTGAATTGAAGCGAATCGTTGTCGATTTGGATCTGACGAATCATGTTGTTTTTGAAGTGAATGTATTGAAATATGTCTTATCTTATGCTTAGGCTCCATATTCACAACTTCAACATTATTTGGCGACAAGCTTAATCGGTTTACATACAATGTGGAACGAACATTTTGGGATCTGCGTAGTTGAAATGATTGTTCGTTCTGGAAAGAATACTCATTCATAGGCTGCTGGTCTGATTGTCGTTGCACATAATAGTGCTGGACCTAAAGAAGATATCATAGTCCCTGCTTATCCACAGACCAATGGTGTGTATTCATTGGATACTCTGCATTCTGGAGAGAAACCTGTAGGTTTCTTAGCTGCTTCTGTGGATGAATATGTAACTGCTTTGAGTTTCATTCTATCTCATGAACGAGAAATGCGAGATGTTTCAAATAATGCTCGAGAAAAGAGTCGCATCTTTAGTACGGAACGATTTGTGAAGATCATGAAAGATAACATTGTACAAATGCTGGATTGACTTGTTTATTTTACTAATGGCATATGAAGAAATACAAACAAATGTGGACTATACAAGACTACGTAACAATTCATCTTCTGCTGGATTCAGATGAACAATATCTCCATATACAGTACTCAAAGATGATTCACGAACTTGATATTCATTCTTTGGCCGTTTCCAATTCTCACGATTCTGTTCTCTTCTGGTTTTCAAATGACAATTCATATCAGAACAGATCTTCTGATAGTAGAGATACGAGATAAGAAGCATTACAATATTCCAAAGAGTGAGGATGAGAATATAAGATCCCAGACTAACCGAAGGGTTAATCCCATTCTACACATCACTCGAGAGACATGAGTCAACATATTCAAGAATTTCATCTCCAGTTAAGACTATTTCAGCTCCTTTACGGTTCCAAAGATGAATATTATACAAGCTTCCTTTAAACTCGACGAACATTAAAGCACGATATGCAACAACAGGCGGGAAGAGATATGCTAAATGAAGCTGAAAGTGAGACATAAATTCAATTAAGACAACGAAGTAATCGAATCCGTTCGAAGTAGAAATTACATAGATAAGTGCAACAGCAATATACAAGACAAATAGAACACTCAGTGGGTGATAACCAACACACACTAATTTATGATATCATACGAATCAGAATACGAGAGAAGAGAGAAGAACAACTAGAGAATGCCAATACAATGATGATAAAAAATAAGACGAATTTTTCAACCGAATTTTCTGTTGATGAATGTGATAATCCGGAAAGAACGAAGAATAATGGAAGGTAAAAAAATGAAGGAAAAATAGAATTAACAAAAGAAAGGATATAAAAATGAGCGTTGGGATTATTCGCAAATACCAGAAATCCATCAGAAAATACACAATTCGGTAAATGTGAACAGGACAGAAACGACTTATGTGATCATGAACGAATACACGAAAATCCTTCGTATTGAATATACTGGATGAAACTCCTGCTAAAAGAGAAATTGTACACTACAAATATCAAGTCGAAATTTGGAAATACAATAATATGAAACAGATTTTCCCTCTTCTCAATACCATCACGGGTGTGTGGGAGTTGATAGAACAAGAATCCCAGTATCACACTCAAGAACAAGGCCAGGAGACAATGAATCCAACAGAGCGAATTCCTTGTCATACACTTGTGAAGCCGAGCTGAAACACCTCGAATTCGCTCTGTCTTGGTGACTGTTTCTCGTATTTCAGTAATCCGTTTGATGTAAGGATTCCGTTCACTAGAAGAGAATGAATCAGGATTCTGGTCTTTGATACTGAGTTGATCACGAATACTCTTCGATCTGATGATGATTAGTGTTAACATGAATACGTAGTGCTGGATAGGAAGGCTGATGCTAATGATTGTTTGAGGAACGTATCACCATAGGTTAACTAAGAGAATGAGAGATAGACGTAAGATTTGTTACTATATGATAAAGACAATCCATTGAGTTATAATTAGGTTGAGGATCATAGTTTTTATCATATAACACTTGTTTAGCTTCATGAATAGTTCCTGAATACAATACAGATCCTATGTCACTCAATACAAGAACAGAATCAGTATAATTGAAGATAGTAGCATTGGGTGATTTTCCATACACAAGAAACAGTATCCCTGTTCGGCAAACTTGCTTCATATAACGGAAGATCTTCTAATAAGACAAATCATTCATAAAGACCATCATCAACTCATCAGGAGTAAAATCAGCCAATGCATTATCAAACAGAATCAGACGATGATTACTCTGAATCTCCAAAGCAATTCTATTCATCATTATTCTCAGTCATCGCACTGTAACATGATTTGTTTTTGATGAGACAAATCTCTTATTAGTGTATCTCGGTATTGTTGAAGTTCCAAATCAGAGAGAATCTCCTGACTCTGCGTCTTCCGTTCCTCCTCATCACTATCCTTAAACTCAAATCACATATCTACACCCAAGCAGGGAAATTCAATTGAATTGTCTGAGTAATATATTCTTGTACAGTAAGAGAATCACATAGCCAGCCATCCTTCTCAATATAAGAGACCAACATTAGGATCTCTGATGATGACAACTGATCTCCATTATAATAGATATTTCCCGTGATTATGTCATTCCGGTGATCTGTATAACCATATAAACTCCGTAAGAAGGTACTACCTGTGAATTATGGAATTCCAGAAATCAGACCATTTCGCCCAACAACACTTATTATACCTCCTTGTGTCGATAAATATCCAAACGGAGAATTAATTGTCACATGCTCTGTTCGTTTTGGATGACAGGTTGATCGAATCTTCTGCTTCATACGATCCCAAAAACCCTGTGTTGATGTTTCATTGACCACTGAATACTCTTTGAGAACAAGATTCTTCCAACACAGTGTCTATTCTTCATTCAAGATGCATGCATGTACATTGTCAACAGAAGGTGTTGATGTTTCATCCAACTCGTCATAGTACTCATCAATCGCATACATATCAGGACTCTGACACAATTGTACTCTATCAATAAAAGCCAGCAATGTATCACAACGACATGGGTTTACGTTCGAAGTGAATTGGTTCTTTAGGAGTTGGAGATCTGCTATTCCGAGTGAAGAGATAGATGATAATTAAAATGACAGGGAGATTAAGCAGGAATATGTAAATCACCAATGTAAATCCATTCCTATAGTTGAGGAAGAAGTGAAGTATAACTCATTTGAAGAGTCTGTAGAAGGCATACAAACGCCTATGGAACACTCCAATTGTTCTTGATAAGCATTATTCTAGATGACAAAAATCGAGCCAATTTTGTACATGAATCCAACGACAATCTCCTTCAGTATGACAACCAAAAATACTAGACTGATTAGAACTTGGTGAGGCGAATAGAAACATGAATGGATTGAGTAATGGTGTGTAGCTATAATACACAGGACCATTCTCAGTCACGGGGAACGTGAGATTGTCTGTTGGATATACCCGAAGTTCATCAGACAGATTCACAGAACAAGAAAAGTCCAAACATTCAATGCAGTTACTAAAACCAGATAAGAAGGAAGAACAATCAGCCCCAGAAATCAAGTGACATTGTTGGTAATGACACTGAATTGTAAGTGTGTGAATAGAATCATAGGATGCTGAGTACAATTGAAGATCAAGCTGGTGTTGCGATAGTTGATGAAGTGAGAGATGAAACGATCCTAACAACTCTGTAAATGCTCCTTTTCTCCCTTGACATGTCATGTCGCGAAGAGTCTCAGAAGTGAAGGAAGGAGAATGAACACAATGAGTTCGGTTCATACAGTCTTTATCTGTTCCACAAGAACCACAATCGATGCCTGAACCTACTGAAGTACAAACACACTAGAAATGAATCCGAAAGATCAGAACAACATGAGTACATTCAGGATGAAAACTAGATCCATTCTTGCATGTTAGGTTGGATTGAAGACAGCGAGGAGTAGTGTTAAGGAATAATGAAAAGAATTCGATTTGGATATGACATCACAATTTGATCCAGTTGAAAACAGCTTTGCAATTCATTATTACTATTGTAATGAGTTCCAGTTCCGACTTCAGTTGCATTCATATAAGGACCATCTCTCGGACAATCAACAGGAGTATACTGGTGACAATAGGATTCCAATACATCACATGTCTTGCGACACGGATATACTGCATATTGAGAGGAAGAATAACAAGGAGGAAACGTTTCCATACAAAAGAAACGGCCTACAAGATTCTTACAATACTGTGAAGCATATTTTCCTCCCATTGAGAGCCATTGATCATATTTATCCTGTCTAGAACTCAGAGAAAGAACAATACCAGGTACACAGCATCTGTGTCTAAAAATACTTCTGTTTTATTAGGAAGAATGACTACAGAACGAACTGTTGAATAATTTGTCAAATAGCTACTGCATCGATAATACGAACTGTTCAATGACTAATGAATTATCAAAATCGAAACTACAAGGTACTGAGTCTCCATTCCAATGAGGGATAGCTTTGGCGGCCTCGATACAAGTATCACATTCTTTCCTTCCACATGGAGAACCACAACCCGCTTTTAAAAGGAAAGCAAGTACAATGAAAAGAAAATGGCACACCATTCCGCAACAATGGTGAACACCGAAATAGATCCTGAAACTATTGGTGGAACGAACAGTCTTTTGGTAATCACAGGAATCCTCCGACTTGTTGTTCTTGGATTGAAGATATTGTAAGGAAGAGGTGGTGTTTACTTTCTTACATCATCTGTAGATGTTGAGTGCGACGGAATGTCTAGCTCAACTGCCGGACGATGTAGAAAGTATTGATTTGTCAAGTATAATACCTTCAACTATTGATCAATAGACCGTGGATTGTCAGATGATGATTTGTCTGCTATTGCGCAACTTATGGGTCGATTCATTTCGATTCGTCGTATAGATATTTCTGATAATAATGTAACTGTAAATTGTTCGGCTGATACGTAGTTTACGTATTCTGGATTACATATCTTTCTGAATGCAATTAAGGGGAAAGATATGATTTGTGAACTTGTTTTATCGTATATGTGAGGTGCTTTGATTATTGATAGTCACAATTGGTTATTTGAAAACAGTCCTACACTGATTCAAAGTCTTATGTTAGATCATAAACTTCAGTGCCTTCGAATGTGTAATATTCAGTGAAGATTATGAGTGATTGTGATAGTAGACTAAATGAAAAGAGTATTTTACGGCTTTGTGGCTTGAAAGTATCACAGATTGAAGAGCTTTATCTGGATGACAATAGTATTGGCAATCAAGGTTTGCAGTTTCTTTTGACTTCCTTACTCCACAATAAATTGCTTCGTCGTTTGCATCTTCGGAATAATGATATCAGTGATCCTGGTGTATCGTATTTATGTGACTATTTAGGTGATATTTTCAATTTTTCTTAATTGTAGACAATAATTCTGTTGTTGAATATGTCGATATTCGCGATAATAACATCTACAAGCATTCATCAATCCGTATGTTACAAGCAATGAATTCGGATTATTCTTCGCCACGTGTTGAATTTATCCTTCCAGAGTAATTATATACTGTTTTATGAAGGGTAGATTGCGTTCGGAAACTCATTCTTCTTCAATTGCTCCACTCCTTGCAAACAAACCGTTTAAGGATACGTGCATTGTACTTCAAATGCTGTATCACATTTTACATATTCAAGGGATGTATGTCTTGTTCTTCTCTTCTTACCTAGAAACGCTCCTTTAAGTATCCCGCGGGAATTAGTATTTAATACATCTTTGCCAAGTCATCGTCGAATCATTCGTAAGCTAATGGAGCAGCCAAGTACCCTATCTCGACGCATTCAATTGCTAAGCAGCTATCTTATTGAGAATTCAGCTAAGGAGATTGAAAAGGACCCAGTATTGAATCTGATCCTTGATCATATTCCTCTTATTAACCTCTATCTGCTATCAACACCAGTATGAGTAGAATAAGAATGAAACCTAGATTCTCAAAGCCACTGTCACTTCTATTGAATCTCTTCCGCAGCTCAATATGATTCCACAAACTCCTCCTGAACAATCAATGAAACCATCACCTCCTTCACGTGAAGTCTCACCAGAACCAGATCCTGTTGAATTCACTTACACATTAGAAGGTGATATTGCTTCTACAATAGGTCCAATAACTCGAGCAGGGATCGTGAAGATTCAATTAGTGAAACTGTTGGAATGCATTGTGAATCAAATCGATCTTCATTCTATTCACACCTTGATCATGTATGGAGTTCATTCCTCTCTTCTCAAACTCTTCTCTCTTCATCCACTCAATAGTATTCTCCATGAAGCTGTAACAGAGTATTTCGAGACAGCTTTAGCATGTAATCAACCCTCTCTGAATCTGGATATGATTGGAAATTGTGGTTTGGCTCATTTCGTTATCACTCATCTTCGACGCCCTAAGTTAGATCATGCAGATTTGTATCGAGGGTATTTGGCGCGCCTAGCTCTTGCAATTCAAGATGTATATAGAATGAATGGAAGTCTCTTTTTCTCCTTGTATGAATGCGATGATGAAGAGTGTCGTAATTCAGAAATTCAGCATCCAATCACAAGAAAGAACTGGGAAGAATTTGTTCAGAATGTGCTTACTGTAAACATGGATAAATGGCTAATAGTACGATAATACAAGTGTTTGGGTAAACAAAATCAAACCCCATAACGAATCCACCAAATACACACATCTACTTAATCTTCTTTCCTATGAATCTCTTCACACCACAAACGAGCATTCTGGAACATCTTTAACCAAGGTGACTCCATGAAATCCCATTCTTCAGGCCAATAAGGCCACGCCCATCGTGTCAGTAATCTCTCTCTACACTTCAGTCTTTGTTCTCATCATTACGGATGTGGCATCAGACTAAGATGGTGTCCATTTAGTGAACACAAAGCAGCAATACCGTCCTCTGATCCATTTGGATTGTAAGGATAGTCAGTAGCCAGATTTCCGTCATTATCAACATAACGCATAGCCACACAACCTTGTTCTTCTGCTTGTCGCTTAATATCCTGATCAGGCCAATAACATTGTCCCTCACCATGAGCAATCCACACACCCAGAGTCGATCCTTCCATACCTCGTAAAAGCACTGAATTCGATTTCTCAATACGAACATTCACAAAACGACATTCAAGTTTTCCTGCCTTATTCTGAATGAAACGAGGTTGCTTAGATCGATCGGGAATGGAGAATGGGACATAATTGATTTGACTCATCAACTGACAACCATTACACACTCCTAGTGAGAAACGATCCTCTTGTTCAATGAACCATTGGAACTGTTTACGGATAATGTCATTATAGAGAATACAAGCTGCCCAACCACGAGCACTATCAAGAACATCCTTTGAATCATTCATCATGTCTCAAACCTACACCAAAAGAGAAACCTCCACAGAATATCAATCCACAGAAAGGAGTTACGTCAATTCTTCGTTGAATCAAATCACTTATTGTAAGTACCCATGGTTCCAGACCTGCCTTATAGAAGGCAGCCACCATCTCTCGATCACAATTCGTTCCCTACACTTATCACTCTATTCACTGCCATACTTCTTCTCTCAACACAGCTACACGATACTTTGATGAACAGTTTAATAGAGAAGACTTGGTAGGCATTGGTGTGTATGTAACATTCCAATGTGGAGATCCAGCAATACGTCTGGCCTCATAATCCTACACATCAGTTTCAAATCCTATTCTCACCTTCTTCACATATGACTGGTTATACGTCAGTTTCTCTAGTTCATAACTTGTCTGCTCCCAAGCTTCACGAAGAGTCAACAACTCTTCGTCTAAGAGAATCTTATCTGCCTGCCGAATCTTCAATTCACTTTCTCATTCAATACGTACAGTAACATGACGCTCAGGCTGTGACCATCCCAAAATAATCGCGGGAATATGGTTGTCAGAAAGAGTTCGCATCAGTGGTTGACACAAGACTTCATCGACTTCTAATACCATTCCCAATCCTTCATTAAAGAGATAAGCAACACTATCCACTTCCGCGGGAATTGTCAACTCTAATCCACAATTACCAGCAAATGCCATTTCGAGGACTGTCGTTAAGAGACCTCCATCTGAACGATCGTGACCAGCAAGCACATGTCCTTGCTTAATGAGAGAATGCACGGTCCGCACAGCTCGCTGAAGGAGATCAAGATCAACTTCAGGAGCCTGATCACCCAGCTGATCGAATACCTGAGCTAAAGCACTTCCGCCGAGACTAAGTGCACCTCCATTCAGATCGATGAAGAGAAGCCTGCTATGCTGAGCACTATGCTTCAAATCTGGAGTCACAATATCGTTCACATCTTCACAGTTTGCGAAAGCAGTAACAGCAAGAGTCATAGGAGCCTAGATCTCATATCTATGCTTACACCTACTTTCACAGTCTGATCCTGCATTCTTACAGCCATACTCACAGAGTCTTTTACATTCACAACCTCCAGACCCAGAGTCATGACCGTATTGCGTACTTCTTCACAACACTCATACATCCGAGCTGTTTCTCCAGGCAACTTACCAGCACAGTTGAAGCTCAATAGAAGATGAATATCACTGTACTGAGTCACATTTCCAAATACCAGATTCGTTAAGGCTTCACCCACTGACAAACGCACCATACTACGCAGTGACAGGAACGATTTCAGTGGCTGTTCTCCTAAGGCAAAGGCCAGACCACTTGTGCGGGCTCGATAGTCTTTGGCAATCACAGCCACATCTGCTACAGGAAGAAACAAAGGTCCACAACACTAGATATAAGAAGAGAATCACCTGATACAGGTTGACTAGCAATCAGACCAGAAATACTACGATCAAACTTCTCTACAAAGAATCGTTTGCTTCCAACCGAGAGCAGATGAAGAGTACGGAGCAGAAGGTCACGAAGAGAGCTATCAGGAAGAGTGAGAGGTACAGTGGTAAGTTGTTGAGTCTGATCATTATAGATATGCTGAGGAATAGCATCATAAGTCACATCCACAGGCAGATCCACCACACGTTCAGAGTTGTAGAACACTTCAATACGACCCGTATCTAGATATCAGAGATGGAATTGAAGCAAACCTGTAACGTGACCGATAACCATGAAATTGATGCGTTCTCGATCACAGATCTGCTGTAATAACTCCACATTCTCCTTCTTCACCAATACACATACATTCTCCTGATACTCAGCTCCCCAAATCTCTCTTGCTGACAATGAATCATCTCCAAGAACAATCTTATCTAAATCCACACATATACCTCGTTCTATATATTATGAATGACTCTATTGTCTACTGAAATTCGCACGACATGACGTAATCAACTTCATGATATGACTATTACCTCCTGCTCCCTGGTTAAAGATGTTAATAATAGGGTTCTTTTGACCCATCGACAAACAAGTGGATACAACACGACACAGCTTATTACCCATTTCAGCATCTCCACGTTGTACACCTTCAAAATCAATGTTTGCTTCTGCAACAGGCTCATCATCTTCTTGAATATCGGAATTTGTTCTTGAATGGTGTTGGGAGAAAGCAGAAGAGGTTGTAGAATGATGAGACTTCTTACGCTGTGTCTCCTGCTGCTTTGATGATAATGCACCTCCTTTAAGACCCATACGGAACGCAGGACCTCCAATCTAATAATCAGATGATCCCATAATAATCACCTTAGCAATAACAATATCTTCTTCCAGCAGATCATCATTGTGAATGGTATCATAGCAACAACCAAACCCATTACTCATCACTACAGGCTTGATATACTCGCTACGAACTCCATTCGGGAGAATCTGTCCAAAGGAACGTGTAGTACCGGCAATGATAGGTTCGCCATACTTGTTGGCATAGTCAGCAGCACCTGCTGAGGCATCCAGTAGAACAGTAAGTGGAGCTGAATACAGTTCTACAGTCAATTATATTAGAATCACTCACTTGGATATTCGGTTTTCTCTTCCCAAGGCTGTTCATATCCAGGGATATTCAGATTTCCTACTAGGAAACCAGCAGCCCCTCCCATAATACTTGCACCATTTCCAGTAGAGACAACCTCTCGAATCTGACCTCCAACTCCCGTTCTACATATCATACTCCATACACATATCTACTCAGCTCCAGGGAAAGGAGTAACTCCCGAAGGGAAGTTGTGTGTAGTAACAGTGGCCACCGGATTCTTGTTCTGGAACGATGATACGATCGGAGAGGGCTGACCAGGCTGTGCAGGATTCAACGCCTCTGAAAGTGTACCACAAATGGCTGATCCATCTTGACCAAAGGAAATGATTGTGGAAGGGAATTCAGTGGTTGGTTTACAGCTGCGTAGGATATCTGCCATTGTTTCAGACTTCTCTTCACCATCAACAGTAATCTTGCCATTCAGCAAGAAATGACGACAATGCTCATTATTACTCTGAATGAAATCCATGATCTCGACATCAGTTGGATTACGATGAAGCTTATTCTTGAAGATGTCAGCAATTAACGAAACTTCATTAGGAGAAAGTGCAAGGGACCAGGAGCGGTTGATCTACATTCAAAGAAAGCCAAAAGAATACTCGCTCAACAGCGATATCTCCTTCTTCGAGAATAGGAACGATTTGAACCTCTTCGGGGAAGTTATTTGCGGCAAAGGATTCTAAAGGAACTGGATAAATGGTCTCCGTCATTTCATCATGTAAGACACTCTCAACAGCTTTTCGATTAACAGATTTCGCTGTAGAAATCAAATAGCGTTTGCTCATCTCGATTCTGCGTACGTTCTTGATGTTACTTGAACGGAAAATTGACAGCTATAATAAAACGAAAGAACTGGACATACAGCATTGGTACACCAAGCAGTCACAATACTCACTCTTGGTCCAACCTCAACAAGAAGGTCTGTCGAATTCACCTTCTTTAGAAAAGACGACATTCCAAACCCAGTTTGATTATAACTCTCACTGAGCATGAATTTCATAATCTAAATATAAGAACAATTGATTATCCTAATTCATTCCTACCTCTTCTTCTTCTTTGGTAAACTCACAAATGACATCGAGATTGTAGCAAAGCTCCGTATCTACTGCATAAATTGAGGGGTCTACCTTCGTTTGCAGTTTACGGAGAATATTCTCCTCGGTCGCTTTTGTCAACCCAGGATGGCGGTAATAATGTGTTAGCTTTGAACTATGCATTAGAAAACTCATATGCTATTGCCTCATGAAACGATTACTGGAATACACACCTTTTTTACGTAAACGTGGAATCTTACCACTATTCTTGATACCTCTTTTTTCCGAATTTGGGGATCCCCATCCGAACCCCACTTTGGTGTTTCTCAAACAAATGTATCAGTTACGCTGCATTGTAGGATATTGCTGTTGTTAATTATTGATAGATTCAGAACTATCACTGGGGTAAGAAAGGCCATGATAGTGTTGTTGCCGAGTTGAAGGTTTCTTTCAATTCTTCTGTTATTAATAAATAGAAAGATGAAGATTCATCCTTTGAGATTAAGGAAGATGAACATTATGCTGAATATTGGTTGTTTTTCGTGTTGATTCTTATTGTAGGTTTGGAACCCACCCTAGTGGTCCATCTGAGATCTTTGTTGATGGGAATTATCAACCATTGAAATCCTTTCTTGAGATACGGTTATGTTTTTTCCTTGATTTGTAGGCTCATCCTGAAACACTAGGAAAAAGTCAGGGATGCCAGTCATTGGAATTGCCTTTCCTTTCCAAGGTTCTTTCGGTGGAAACGGCTCTATCGATTCAAGCTCATCCTGATAAGAAGCTTGCAGAGGTTCTTCACCAAACAAAGCCCGCTTTGTATAAGGATGCAAATCACAAGCCTGAGATGGCTTATGCTCTGGATGACTTCACTGCAATGTGTGGATTCCGTTCAGCAGAAGAAATTGCCTCCAATCTTCATGAGTGCATTTATCTTCGTACTCTAATTGGAGAGACAGGTATTGAATCAGTATCTATTCTATCTAGTGTGCTCAGAATTTGAACAAGCTGTCAAGTCTAATTCCAACGTGAAAGAAGCACTTCGAAATGTCTTTGCTGCCTTCTTGGAGGCAGACCCTTCGGAGGTTGTTGTAATGGTTCTTCATTTCTTTCATAGAATAGAAACAAGTTAATGGAATGAAAGAATATCTGGCTACAAAGACGGAGAAATCTTTTATCGAGGAATGGGTAGCTAAGTTGATAACTCAGGTGATTTTCTTCTTATCCTTTTATGAATAGTATCCAGCAGACTCTGGTGTCTTTGCTCCTTTCCTCCTGAATCTGCTCCTCTTAAAACGTGGTGAAGCAATCTATCTAGGTGCCGATATTCCTCATGCTTATCTTTCTGGTATGAATAATCATCTGTCTTTTCCTTAGGAAATATTGTTGAGACAATGGCCTGTAGTAACAATGTGGTGCGTGCCGGTTTGACTCCGAAGGCGATTGATAAGGAAACCTTGATTGATATGTTGACTTATGAGTTTACTTAGGATGTTGAGTTAATCTTTAGATGTGGACCTGTTCGTGTATTGCACCCTATCAGTGTTGATGATCACTATGCAACGATACAGACCGATGCCAAGGAATTCATGATTGAAGTGATCACATTAAAGAAGGGAGAGTCATATTCCATTCCTTGTATTTCTATTCCACGTATTCTCATCGGTTATTCCGGATGTGGTAAAGTTGGAGATATGAACGTCAAGTGACATTGGATGTGAGAAGTGACAAATAGGCGAGGATCTATTTTATTCCAAGTTGCTGACAACCAAAGTACCATTGTTGCAGATGAGGATATGGTGGTTTATGCAACACATGAACGAATCTATGCTTGTATGTTGAACAAACACAGAACCAATACTTCTTCCATAGAATTGCACCAGCGATAAGTCCAAAAACAATGATACCAACAACAACAAGCCAATATGACCAAGGCCTAGATTCTCTCATTACAGTGCCCTTCCTAAGAGTCACAGTTTTCTGTTCACCTTGAATCATAGCAAGAGATTCTCCACATCCATATCCATCTTTGTCCACATTAAACTGAATCGAACACCTTACCTGAGGATCCTCTATCTTATAAGAGAATCCATTTTCTGGATTCTTTTCCCAGGAATATATGAAACCATCTCTGTACATTTTGACAAAAATGCATTCACCATTTTCAAACCGCCCTTCTGCCATAATTGCATTACTAGGACCAACAGTTACAGCATTTCCATCCTCAATTCCATCTCGGTACTCCATCATTCCCAGATATTGGCCAGCTGACGAAATAAAGATCTGAGGACCATGCAGCTTTCCATAATTTGTATCTCCAATTGTTGTTCCTGAAGACTTTACCTTGACAGACTCAATTAGTTCTGAGAGTTGCACTTGAATACAGAACTCATGATCTGACGGTTTGGTAGTTACTTCAATCAACTTTTCAGTCGACATATCAAACAAAGTATATCAGTTATTGTGAACTCAGTTTACTTTAAAGAAAGGTTCAATGGTTTTCTGGTCGATTGGATTTGGAGCTAGGACGATCTATGTTGCTAGATCGAAGCCAATGAAGTATAATGGGTACTCGTATCTGAGTTATGAGAATGTGGAGACTGTGAATGAGAAAAGTGTCTTGTATGATATGTTTTGTAATGGCTATATAGGAATTCGTGTTTTTATAAGAAAGACGAGTTGGTTTTGGGCCATTCAGTCAGAAAGGCTGTAGTAGATCTTCTCTTAAATTATCTTTTAGCCCTACAGGAAACAAGGATCGCATCACTTCTTCCCTTTTGATAGCCTGCTCTCCTATTCTCTGTTTGCACTTCCTGATGACCCGAAGACAAAGAATAAAGAATACAATACAGAATCCTTTTATTCACTTCTCCTCTGGATCCTTCGTTACATCAAACAGAATCACGAGATCAAATCAGATGACTCTGTTATTCTTGTGGTACAATGTAGCCAGTTGATTTTCATAGTAGATTCCTAATTATTTTGATGATTCACGACGTTCTCTTCTTTTGAAAGCTGCAGAGAGTGTTGGTTTGCCGAAGCCTCGTTTGTGCTTAGAATCATTTGCCATATCCTTCTCTAATCAGCACTTTGGACAGATGACACGAAATGATGCCACTCAATGTGTTGCATACATCGATATGGGAGCTACCCACTCAGTAATCCACACTGTAGTCTGTGGAAATCTAACGAATGAGAACGGTTCTTTGGAGAGACAGTTCATTACGGTCGATTCTTCGTCTACTGATGCAGTATGTGGATGCAAGGTTGATGAAGTCATACACCAAATCATCAGGGAGAAGCTCACAGAGTTGGCTAAGGATGAGGCTATCAAAGAGGAACTCGATGATTGTTCTGTGACTCTTGAGGACCTCATTTCCAACACTTGCTTATTCGACAATCGAAAAGAAATCGAGTCGATGAAGTCTGTCTTTTCGAATTCAGCTGTTGATGAAACTTGCTGTGAAATCAACTGGATGGATTTCACTGGTCAAAGTTCGAACTGAAAGGATGATTCATTGATAGTTGAGGTGAAGGAATCAGAAGTAAGACAGGCCCTGACGCCTTTGGTTGAAAAGCTGCAAGAGTTCTTAGAAGAGTGGAAGAAGTGTATAATAGCGAAACTGAAGTCGATCACTGGAGTGAAAATCCCTTCCCAAATAACTCGAGTTGAGATTGCAGGAGGCTGTTCTCGTCTGTGTATCTTCAAAGATGTACTGGAAAGCTTCGTTAAGCAGAATGTTGATCTTTTCTCTGTAAGAGTTTAAGGGTTTTTTCATTTCTAGTGTAAGAATGCGAGTTACACATTGAATCTGGAGTACGGTGTCGATGGTGCTATTCTAACGGAGATGGCATCAGAAAAGTGTGAAGAGATTGATGAAGGTGCGCATTTTGCAATGAAGATTGTGAATCCCAATAGTCTCTCTGTGTCTGTTGTTGAGAAAGGCTCGCTTGGACCAATCTATAAGACACATCCTCTATTAGAGAAAGGTAAACTCCGAAGACTGAATATTGAACAAGATGCTATGGAGTGTCTTGGTGAATTTAAGGTCATAAAGGGACATCCTGTACTTCTCTTGTTTCTCTGTTATATAGATCATTTTGAATAAATCCACTGATGTTTTCTGTTGTTTTGAGTTTGATAAAGCCGATATTCTCAAAGAAGAAGTTGTATCTATCAAGATCTGTGTGGATCCCAGTGACACCCTTCACTGCTTCATGGGTGAGCAAGAACTCGCCAAACATTCACTCTCTGGATTACCTCAGGAATACTTCAGTCTTGAGAGATCTGTTAATGATGCACTACAGATGCTTCAGGATGGTGTGAAGGATGCAGAGAAGGAGAAGGTTCCACTCCATTCTGTAATGAATAAATTGTCACATCCAGAGGAGGAAACATCCATGCTGGTTCGTGCTCTGTATAACATGATGGAGCAAGATCGTTTCGAGAGCAAGAGACACCAAGTCGGTTCTATGCGCAACGATATCGATGTGTTTACCACCAAGGCTAGGAATGAAGGTGTTAATTTGAGTCGAATCCAGGATAAGTTTGGAGTCATTCGCAGCAGATTCTTTAACGGAAAGACTGAAGAAGCTGTTGTGAATACTACCGTTGAGAATCTAAATGAATTGAAGAAGTAAGTTAGAGGAAGAGTCTGATAGGTAGAACTGTAGAGGATGATGAAAAGTTGACGGTGTTCCTTGATGAAGTAATTGAACGAGTGAAAGCTATTGGAGCTGAATACCCCTTCATCCAGAGTCCACAGAAGATGGAGTACGTTGTTTCCGTTATCCCTTATATCTAGGGCAAAGAAACAGAAATTGGAGTAATAATATGTATTAGTTCGTGTTTGTTAATCATTATAAATGAGTACATGTGACGGGGATAGTGACAGTGACAGTAGCGAAAAAGGAACTCCAGAAATATTGTCACAGAGTGATAGCACTGTGACAATTCCTACATCTGAGGTCGATCGAATTACCTTCGCTCCTTTTCAGACCTATCGTTGTTATGGTGTCGACATTGAATTTCCAGTAAATCGAACTCCATTTCCATCGCAACGCAGTGTGATGACATTAGTACTGAAATCTATTCGAGATTACCTATATAGATCATCAAATCCTTGTCTGAAAACGAAAATGCAATTCTTGAATCTCCAACTGGAACTGGAAAGACACTCGCTTTGTTATGTTCGTCGATTACTTGGCTCAAAATGAAGCAAGAGGAGGAAGCAAGACTAAAGCAAGGAAAAAACGAGTTAGAGAATCAGATTAGTTGCCAAGCTCATATTCTCTAATCCGTAGGTACAATAATCGAAAAGAAGGAAGATAGCGTGACAGGAGAGGAATCTGGTACCAACATTTCATTTTCCGGAAATGATCCTTTGTTGGTAACGTTTGAATTTCTGATATGTAGACAGAATTCTAGTAACGGTACTAGTAGAAACCAGGATATTGACCAACTGAGGGAGAAACTTGAGAAACTAAATGAAACTCTAGATAAACGTGTGCACCACATCTTCTATTGTTCTCGAACGCATGCTCAACTCGATCAAGTTGTTCAAGAATTGAAACGTAGTAACTTCCTCATGGAGCGCCATGGCAGTATCAGTAGTCCATTTGTAACGTCTATGACTCAATAGAACCCGGTCAGGAACGTATGCTTTCAATGGTAGTGTTGGCCTCAAAGAATCGTTATTGTATCAATTCCAAATTTACTAAGAATCCTGATATCAATGTGGAGGAACTGTGTGGAGGAAGCTTAGAAACAGAGAGTTCGACAGAATGTACATCCAGTGTATTGAGTCATGCTATAACATGTCGATTCCGGTCATATGACAAGGTTCGATCAGTAGTGCGTTGCCTAAAGGGCATTATTGACATTGAAGACTTAAAGACTGTTTGCAAGATGAAAGGGGCTTGTCCCTATTTTGTTGCGCGTGAAATGATGAGAAAGAGTGAAATTATCTTTGCTCCATACAACTATGTCATTGATCCATCTATTCGCTCAGCGATGGGAATCAACTTGAAGAATACAGCTGTTCTATTTGATGAAGCTCATAATATTCTAAGTGTGGCACGAGACAGTGCATCTATGACAATCAGTCTTTTCCAATTCCGAATCGAGATTGAAAATTATTCCAGTTTTCTAAATACTCTGAACGATATGACTAAAAAGAATAAATCTGCTCTTCCAGACGAATTGAAAGCTATTAATTGGAGTTCACTAAATTATGTGAAGAGACGTTTAACAAGTATTTTAGAGTGGTTTCTCTCGATCCAAGCGACACTTTCGAGTCACAGCAATGATTCATTCTTCACCTTGGAATACGGATCAGGAATGCTTTTGATGATTCAGCAGGGGTTATTTCAAGATGAAAGTGATATTAATGAGGTTGTTCTTCATTGCAGTGAGATTGATGAATGGGCCTCCAAACTTGTAAACCCTTCAGGATCATCTAAAAAAAACAAATTGCAACGTATTTTATTTGGAATGTATGTTCGAGGTTGTGGCGGGGTGAAAACACTCCAGAATCTATGCCGAATTGTTGGATACATCTTTCGAGCTAATCAGCAAAATGTCGCAGATTTCCGATTGCTGATCGAGAAAAAGATCGTGAAACAACGAAAAAAGCATGGTTATGGAAATATCAAGGAAGAGGAAGAAAAGAATACTTCTCTGTCACTTATCTGTTTGAATGCTGGTATTGTGTTTCGAGATATCAAGAGAAATGTTTCAAGTATAATCTTAGCAAGTGGTAAGTATGAATGAAGTGATAATGAAATCAGGTACTCTCTCTCCTTTGGATAGTTTTGCTGTTGAAATGAATGTTGAATTCAAGTGAATACTTTAGTTTAGAGATGAACCGGATAAATGGAAGATCACTTCAG